>Ga0335083_10000729_pt1 | contig 47682 bp, 45 predicted proteins | sample Lox_Sample_42_FD_206716 | JGI IMG/M metagenome (GOLD analysis project Ga0335083, IMG submission 206716) | Soil microbial communities from Loxahatchee National Wildlife Refuge, Florida, United States - Lox_Sample_4.2 | ecosystem: Environmental > Terrestrial > Soil > Wetlands | place: USA...
CGAAACAGATCCTTCTGACCGAGGGCGTCGCCGGCGATATGGCGGTCTCGACACTGGATGTCGCCTCCGGCACCGCGGAGTCGCTGTGGAAGGGCGCTGAATCTATCAGTTTCTCGGGCGATCCCAACATCAGCGCCGTGGTGCGGAAGTCCTGGGATCATCCGCCCGAGGTCTGGGCCGGGCGAACGGGCGACTGGAAGCAAGTGACGCATTCCAACGACGCGCTGCATCCGGATTGGGGCCAGGTGAAGAGCCTGGAATGGAAGAGCGACAATTTCGATGTACAGGGCTGGCTGATGCTGCCTCAGCCTTACGATCCCTCGAAGCGCTATCCGATGGTGGTGGATGTGCACGGCGGTCCGGCTTCGGAGACGCGCCCGGGGTGGCCGAATCCGGGGCTACCGCTGCAATTGCTTTCTTCTCAGGGCTATTTCGTTTTCATGCCGAATCCGCGCGGCAGTTACGGCCACGGGCAAGAGTTCACGCGCGCCAATGTCCGCGATTTCGGTTACGGCGATCTGCGCGATATATTGGCGGGCGTCGATACGGTGGTGAAAAATTATCCAGTCGACAACCAGCGCGTCGGCGTTGCCGGCTGGAGCTATGGCGGGTACATGACCATGTGGACCGTCACGCAAACGCATCGGTTCCGAGCCGCTTTTGCCGGCGCGGGCATCGCCAACTGGCAAAGCTATTACGGAGAGAACGCCATCGATCAATGGATGATTCCGTACTTCGGCGCGTCGGTATACGACGATCCCGCGGTATATGCGAAGAGCTCGCCGATCACGTTCATCAAGAATGTCAAGACGCCGACGCTGGTTGTCGTGGGGGAGCGCGACGGAGAATGCCCGCCTCCGCAATCGTACGAATTTTGGCACGCGCTGAAAACGCTGGGAGTGAAGACGGAGTTTGTGCTGTATCCGGGCGAAGGGCACGGTTTCCACAAACCGGCGGATTCCCGCGACGTTTTCGATCGCCTGCTTAAATGGTTTCAAGACAACATGCCGGCGTCGTAGAGGAGGTGGGGCCCTGCGACATGTGCGAGTGGATCGACAAGCTCAAAGAAGACGTGCTGGAGCTGACTGATCGGTTGATTGACTACGCAGTTCAACTGGCGCCCGGACGGCGGTAGTGGTCGATTTCCGAGTGTCTGGCGCATCTGAACGATGTTGACGGTCTGGATCTGCCGCTGCTGACCGAAGCCATCGCCCGAGGAAGAGCGGCGGGACGAACCGGCGCGGGGCCATTTCACTATGGCTGGCTGAGCCACCGATTCGTGCGCAATCAGGACGGGCCGGTGAAGATTAAAATGAAGGCGCCTCAGGCGTATCGGCCGCCGTCCGCTGAACCTAAGGAAAAGTTGTAGCCGAGTTCATTTCCCTTCACGAAAAGATGCAGGAATTGGCCGTGCAAGCGAACGGCCTGGATCTCGCGCGCCTCAAAATGCGAACTCCATTTCCGCTGATCAAGTTCAGCTTAGGCCAGCGTTTCTCGATTCTGACGGGCTACGACCGCCAGTGACCTGCGCCAAGCGTGGGGAGTGCGCAGGCGCCGGGGATTCCCGGTTCAAGCGGCTGAAGGCGGGAACCAGCGTTGCAACGTAGTTCGAAGCTTTCCGAATGCGGGATCGGTGCAGTAGTCAAAGCTCGCGTGCCTTGCGATGTCGGAGTATATCGATGACGAACGCGCAATCTTCTTGAGGCGCAGCGCCGCTTCAACGGCTTCCTTGGGCCTCCGCGGCTTTCCGGCACCAGCGGGCCAGTGACCCCGTTCAGATAGCCAATGTCGAAGAGGAATTTCCTGCCAACCTAGACAGGTAGCCACGCGGGAAGAACTGCCCCACACCCAATTCTCAAGCTCGGGGTCTATCACGATTACTGCACATCGGTTCTGCCATCCGTTCGCCGCTAGTCTCCTTTCGAGGTCTTCTTCCAGTTCTGTTCGAGGAAGCTCGCTGCCACATCCCTCGCGATCGAAGAGGGCTAGCGCGTAGGTGGTAAGACGCAAGAACTGACGAAGGAACTCGGGCGAAAATCTGTACACGCCCGGGTCCCGTTTCGGATGCGGGTATATGCCTTCAATTTTGATCGTTCTAGTTCCGATTTTTTCGCGAAGCCCGAGAATGCCGTCAACTGCGGCCTTCATGTTTTTGTCGGCCACAAGGACAATCAAGTCCTTTGGCTGCTCGCTCGGTTGCACTTCAGCCAAGAACTCCCGCCGCGAAGAGATCGCTCATGCTTACATCGCGCTTCCAGTCGCGCAGGGCTGGGTGTTCATCACCGCGAATGATTCTGCTGCCTTCATCCGTCTTCTGGAAGCATAGTAACTCTTCAAGCTTTGGCAAATTCAACAGGACGGGAGAATGACTAGTCATGAAGATCTGTCCGTCGTACACTGACGATAGCGATTGATAAATCGTCTCGAGTGCTGTTGGATGAACGCCGGTCTCAGGCTCCTCAATCAAGTAGACTTCACCGAAAGACGGTAAGTATGGGAGTATCGTTAGAGCCAAAAGCCGAAGCGTGCCATCAGAAACTACCCACGACGGGACCTGTACGCCATTCTTGAAACTCAGCATGAGATATCGATGATTGTCCTCGGAACGGAGGACACTTCGTATGGATTCGAGATCAGGAAGAGCAGTTCGAAGGTGTAAAATCCACCTATTCCAAATTTCTGACTGCATTTCTACCAGGAATACAAGGTGTGCCAGATTAGACCCATCCAGAACCTTCCCTGCGACTTGCGCTGGTGGGCTTGGGGCTCGGAGTTTCCGGTCTTCCAAAGCAATCGCCTGAATACGCTGTTGAAGCAGTTCTCTTAGCCAGACGCAACTTGGGAACCTCTCGTCAACATTTCCGAGAGCGGACACATTGCCAAATTTAAAGTCAGGATAATTTGCGAGCGTGTTGTCAGGCGATTCAGCACGAAACACGACTCTAGCCTCGTTACGATCGATGACGATCTTGCTTCCCTCAGCAGAGCGAAGAGTCGCCTGTTCCTTGCTTACAGAAACGACATTTGAACGCGGGTCAAGCTTAACTCCCACCTCGTAACGGATTGTAGTTGATGTTGGAGCTGGAACTCGAGACATCGGCGGACTCGCTTCAACCGCCAGCTCAAAACATGTTCCCTCTCGCAGCCATACTAAATCATAGAAATTTGGGGTTCGGTACTCAATTGCTTTGCTCAAGCCTTCAGACATGAAGCTTGATAAAAAGCGAAGTACATCGAGGAACACGGATTTGCCGCTGCCATTTGCGCCGACGAGCACTTGAAGCGGGCCTATGTTCTGCCCATTAGCTCGCAAGCATCGATAGTGACGCGACTCGATGCGAGTTATCACTAGCCTCTCCTGCTTTGGTTATATCAGAGCAAGTCGTCGCGCCGCTGCTGCTCTAGTTTCTTGACGATCTCGCCCACTTCTTGCGAACGCGGGCGATGGGCGATCAGCAGGGCGTCCGGGGTATCCACAATCACCAGATCCTTCACGCCAACCAACGCCACCAGCTTGCCTTCGGCGTCGACATAATTGCCTGAGCTGTCGTGGACCAGCGCGTGGCCGCGGAAAATGTTGGCGCTTCCGTCGCGCGGGAGCAGCTCGTACACCGCGTTCCAACTGCCCACGTCGTTCCAGCCGAAGTCATCGGTCGCAAGTCCTACCACATTTCGGGCTTTCTCCAGCACCGCATAATCGATGGAGATGCTGTCGCAATGCGGAAATACGGCGTTCACCTTGGCGAGAAATCCGCGGCTCTTGAATGCCGGCAGGCTGGCCAGCAGCGTCGCGGTCTTAGGCTGAAACTCGCGCAAGGCATCCAGCAGCACGGCCGCCTTCCAGAAAAACATGCCCGCGTTCCAATAGAAGTTTCCAGCCTTGAGGTAGCGCGTCGCGGTTCGAAGGTTAGGCTTCTCCTTGAACTGACGCACGGCAACCGCGTCGAACGAACCTGCTTTGACCCCCTTGGGGAATTCAATGTACCCGTAGCCGGTCTCGGGCCAGCGCGGTTGAATACCGAGCACCACGATTTTTCCCTGCTCTGCCGCCCGGAGCGCGGGGCGCACGAAGCGCAGGTATTGCGCGGGCCTCGCGATGATGTGGTCGGAGGGAAAGACGCCCATGACAGCCTGTGGATCGATGGATTTCAGGATGTGGGCCGCCAGGCCAATAGCCGGCGCCGTATTGCGTTGCGCGGGCTCGGCGAGAATCTGGTTACGAGGCACCTCGGGCAACTGCCGCACAATCTCAGCGCGCAACGGAGGGCTGGTTAGAATCCATAAGCGCTCAGCTGGAATCACCGGCCGCAGGCGATCGACGGTTTGTTGGATGAGCGAGCGCTCGCCTAAAAACCGCAGCACTTGCTTGGAGTGCGTGCGGCGGCTGCGCGGCCAAAACCGCGTCCCCCGGCCTCCCGCCAGGATGAGGCCGTAGTAAGACCCCCGCGCCATCAGCCCAGCGGGTATCCGTGAATCAGCTTGAGCGTGCGATCCCAGCGTGTCTTGGTGAAGAAGTGCAGCGCCAGATCGAAGAAGTGATGCAGATTGTAGTCCTTCAGATCTTCAGTCGGTGCGTCGTAAGACCAGAAGACGATCAGAGGCTTGCCGGTAATGTTGTCGCGCGGCACCAAGCCCCAGTAGCGGCTGTCGAGCGAGTTGTCGCGATTGTCGCCCATAGCGAAATAATTTCCGGGCGGAACCACCAATTCGCCATCGACGACGTTATCGCTGAGCATCTGGCGGGCGCGCGCCGCCATTTGCGGATCCGAAGCGTAGTCGGGCTGGCCCACTGGAAAATTGTCGCGATAGTTCAGGGAATTATCCATGTGGATCACGTACGGCTCGTTCAACGCCTTCCCGTTCAAAAAGACCTGCTTGTTGACGAGCTTGATGTGGTCTCCGGGAACTCCGATCACGCGTTTCACATAATCCACGTTGATCAGCGTAGGGTGTTTGAATACGATGATGTCGCCGCGTTTCACCTCTTCATACGGCAGCAGATACTCGCTGGCGGGCCCGGGCGGCGCGTAGGCCAGCTTGTCCACGATCAAGTGGTCCCCGGTGTACAGCGTGTTGTGCATCGATGAGGTGGGGATCACGAATGGCTGCGCAATGGTGGAGGTGGCGAACAGCAGGATCAGGATGGTGAGGGTCCACTCGGCAATCGAGTTTCGCGCCATCGCCGTGGCCTTTTGAACCGGCTTAGTTTGTAGGACGGGCTTCGCTTTTTTGCGCGCCTTAGTTGTTGTAGGCGTAGTAGCCATGGATCAGCTTGAAGGTGCGGTTCCAACGTGTCTTGGTGAAGAAATGCTCGCCCAGATCGACGAAGTGGCGCAGCAGGGTGTTGACCGAAGTGCTGGCCAGGCTTTCGGTGCTGGCATCGTACGACCAGTAAATGATGAGCGGCTTGCCCATGATATTTTCGCGCGGCACGAATCCCCAATAACGGCTGTCGAGCGAATTATCGCGGTTGTCGCCCATGGCGAAAAAGGAATGGGGAGGGACAACCACTTCGCCATTCACGACATTATTGGCCAGCATCTCGCGCGCCCGGTCGAGCAGCATCAAATTCGGCTCGCTGTTTGGAAAATTGTCGCGGAACGAGTCCGGGTACGGATTCTTGTGGACCACGTACGGCTCGTTGAGCTTGACGCCGTTGCGATAAACCTGCTGGTTGATCATTTTGATGTGATCGCCCGGCACCCCGATCACTCGTTTGACGAAGGTCTGGCTGATATCCACCGGATAGCGGAACACGATGATATCGCCGTCCTTGGGTTCTTCGTAGGGAAGAATGTACTTGCTGACGCTTCCCGAGGGCGCGTAGGCCAGCTTGTCCACCAGCAGATGGTCGCCGATGAGCAGCGTGTCTTCCATCGACCCGGTGGGGATGACGAACGCCTGCACCAGAGTGGTGGTGCCGAACAGCAATAGCAGGATCGTGATGGCCCACTCGGCAATCGCGCCACGCGGCGGTTCAGCTTTAGCTACTGGTTGTGGGGCCGGGGGTTCGGCAACCGTGGTCTTTTGTTCGGCAGGCGGTTTCATAGCACCGGCACTTTCAGTCTATCAGGACGGGGGCGCTTGAAACGGGCGATCTCGGCCAGGGCGATGTAGATGTTCACCAAACCCAACCCGCTCACGGCGCCACGGAAGTAGGCGCTATCCCAGACATCTCGCATCCAGGGCGTCATCGAGGCGATCCAGTTGTGATCCCAATACTCCATCCACGGGAAGAGCAGCAGGAACAAGCCGACTTCGAAGCACACCAGCACGAACACTAAAACACCGAGCTTTTGAACCCAGGTTTTCTTGCCGGGCGCCGGCGGCTCCTCGACGGGCGTCGGCCTCATGGGCTGCATGCGGCCACTTCCCGGAGCGGCAGATCGGCGCCGGCGGTTTCAGAATCGACCCAACCCTCGGGGGCCTGGTCGGAGGTAAACAGCTCGCCCTGGCGCGGGTAGCCGGTCCAAACGGTATGCGGCGAATGCTCGCGGACCGGCCAAAAACTGAAGCGATGCAGCGGCGTCGGTCCGTGCTGCTCGAGCGCCTTCCAGTGTTCGTCGGTGGAGTAGCCTTTGTGGTTCTTCAAGCCGTATTGGGGGAACACCTGGTCCCAGGCGCGCATGCAGGCGTCGCGCTCCACCTTCGCCAGTATAGACGCGGCTGCGATACATTGCGACAATGCGTCACCGTGAATCAACGGGCGCTGGGCGACAGGCAGGTCCACGGTGATGGCGTCGATCAGCAGATAGTCAGCGCTGGGATTCAGTTTCTGGATGGCCCGGCGCATGGCCAGACGAGAGGCCTGATAGATATTGACGCGATCGATCTCGAAGGCATCGGCAGCCGCGACGGCCCAAGCCACCGCGCGTTCGCGAATCCGGTCGGCCAGAACCTCGCGGCGGTCCTTGATGAGCTGTTTGGAATCCTTTAGGCCGCGAATGGGCCGTTCGGGCGAGAGAATGACGGCTGCCGCGAAGACAGGTCCGAAGAGAGCGCCACGACCGACCTCATCGACTCCGGCCACGCGCTCGAACCCGGCGGCGCGAGCTTCCCTCTCATATTTGCCCTGGCATCTCATCAAATACTGCCCATCCGCAATTGTGGCACGCGAGGGCCCTGCGGCGGCGGGAGAGCGGGCCTACTCGCGCTCGCGGAGGCGCGCCGCTTTGCCCTTCAGATCACGCAGGTAGTAAAGTTTAGCGCGGCGCACGCGGCCGGTACGAATCACGTCGATGTGATCCACCACCGGCGCGTGAATCGGGAAAATTCGCTCCACGCCCTGTCCAAAGCTCACCTTGCGCACCGTAACGGTTTCGCTCACCCCAGAGTTCTTGCGGGCAATTACCGTGCCTTCGAAAGCTTGCAGTCGTTCCTTGTCGCCTTCTTTGATCTTGACGTGGACGCGAATCGTGTCGCCGGGACGAAAGGCCGGCACGTCCGCGCGTTTCTGGCGGGCGGACACCTTGGTTAGTAGAGGAGTGGGCATGGTTACAATTCCTTGAATCCTCTATTGTAGTAAATCTGGGCGGTTGCGTGCAGTTTTCTGGCGTGCGGCCTCGCGGCGCCAGCGGCGAATCTCTTCGTGATTACCGCTCAGGAGCACTTCCGGGACCTTCCAGCCGCGAAAATCGGCGGGGCGCGTGTATTGGGGACAATCCAGCCATTTCTCTTGGCTGAAGGATTCCTGGATCGCGGAATCGGCGTTTCCAAGCACGCCCGGAAGCAGGCGCGCGACACAATCGATCACCATGGCCGCGGCCAGTTCTCCGCCGCTGAGCACAAAATCGCCCACCGAGAGTTCTTCGTCGGCCAGATGCTGGGCCACTCGTTCGTCGATGCCTTCGTACCGGCCGCAGATCAGGAACAGTTCCGGGTATTCCGCCAGGCGTCGGGCAGCCGGCTGATCGAAGCGCTGGCCTTGCGCTGAAAGCAGCACCAGCCGCTGCGATGCAGTGCGTTGCGGCCAGATGCTCTCCACGGCTTCGAAGATCGGCTCGGGTTTGAGCAGCATGCCCTCGCCGCCGCCGAAGGGCCGGTCGTCGACCGTGCGATGCCGGTCATGCGTCCAGTTGCGGAGATCGTGGATCTCGATGGCGATCAGGCCGCTTTCGCGGGCCTTGGCCACCACGCCATGACGGAAGGGACCGTCGAAGAATTCCGGGAAGATGGTGAGGATGTGAAAGCGCACGATCTTCTCAGTTCAGGTCCGCGAGGCCTTCCGGCAGGCTGACCTCGATACGATTTCGTTGTACGTCGATGCGGGTGAAGATTGCCTTGGCGAACGGGATCAGCAGTTCTTTGCCGGCCGGAGTTCGAACCTCGACCAGCGGCGTTCCTCCGGTCTCCTGCCATTCTTCGACCCGGCCGAGGAGACGCCCGTCTGCATCGAAGACTTCGCAGCCGACGAGGTCGGTTCGATAGTATTCTCCTTCGGGAGCCGCGGGCCGCTGCTCGAGCGGGATGGAGACATCGGCGCCGGCCAGCCTCTCGGCGTCCGAAATCGTGTCCACGCCCTTGAACTTGAAGATGACATGCTCGCCGTGAACCCAGGTGCGCTCCACTTCCATGGCAACTTGATTCACCATCACGTTCTTCACATCGTCGAGGTGTCCTGCGAGCGGAATGGCTGCAAGTTCCCCTTTGTTGCCGCGCGCCCGGATGAGATGGGCAATGGTGACGAGCGTCAGAACTATTCCAGAATTTCCAGTGTAAACCGGCGATTCAGCTTCATACCGGCGGCGCCCAACAGCGTGCGGATGGAACGCGCGGTTCGACCCTGCTTTCCAATGACCTTTCCCAAGTCGCTCGGCGCGACTCGCAGCTCCAAGACGGTGACCTGCTCCCCCTGTACTTCGCTGACGCTAACCTGGTCGGGCGAATCCACAAGAGCTTTCGCGATATCTTCGATGAGTTGCTTCATTTCCAGGTGTGCCTGTTAGTAGTTTAGCGCCTAGAGGCGGTTCTGGCTCGCTCAAGCCAGAGGATTGGTCCACTTCAGTCCCGGGAACCGTGCAAAATCCGAATCTGCTGAACAGAGCTGGGCGCCGTGCTCGATTGCCAGGGCGGCTAAGTGAGCGTCCGATGTTAGATTGCCTGCCGTGCCCAAAGGCAGCAGCAATTCGCGGAGAATCCGCGCGTGGTGCGGACCAGGATACACAATCGTTGCCGTTGGTTGTTCTAACCAGCGCTCCAACTGCTTGAAAGCCCTCTCGACCGGCAACGGGTGGGGGAAGACTGGATTCGTTGAAACTCGAAGGAATGCCAGCAACGACACCCACGAAAAGCCAACCGTCTCCGGGCCGGAAAAAGTTGTTTCCAACCACGCTTTCGCGCTTCGATGGAGCGGCGTTTTGATGTTTATCGAATAGAGCAGCAGGTTTGCATCCGGAAGGATCATTTTCGCAGCGACAGCTTTCGGATTATTTCTTCATCTTCCATAGCGTCGGCGATCGCGAGAATCTTTTCCCAACGGAAATTTTTCGGCGCGCCCATATCGAAGGTCTCTTGTACGAACTTTCGAGTACGGCGGCTAGGGCCGCGCTGAAGCCCATCTCGCGCCGCTTGGTTCAGTGCCTCTTTGAAAGAAAGGCCCCGCTCGCGCATGGCGCTTCGGATCAGCCGCTCAACGTCCGGATCCAGTGTCACCGTTGTTCTCACGTTTGCTATCATAGCATCATTCCGTCTGCTGTCATGATGCGCGAAGTGGTTATTCCTCACCTGGCGTTTTGCCTGGCAGGCCGGCTGGGTTCTCATGAACGCGCTCGCGGAAGCGGCCTTTCAGTCCGGTCGCCAGCGATACGCTGTCTTCGCCGAACTTGTCGCGGATTTGATCGACAGCAGAGAGGGCTTTGCGCCAGCGCTGGGTCGAGCCCTCGTCCAGCAGGCTGAGCTGGCCTTCGCCGGATTCCAGTCCTGAGGCGTGCACGCCCAGCAGCCGGATCTTCGTTTTGCTTTTTCGATTGCCGCGGAACAGCGCTCGCGCCTCGCGGAAAATTTCGGTGTCGAGCTGCGTGGCGTGGTCGAGCGAATGCGCGCGGGTGATGGTGGTGAAATCGGAATAGCGCAGCTTCAGCTGCACGGTGCGCGCGTGGAGCGAGTGCTCGCGCAGACGGCGTCCCACCATTTCCGAGAGGCGTGCCAGCGTGGATTCGAGCAAATCGACGTCGTCGGTATCCTGGTTGAACGTGACCTCGTGGCTGATCGATTTCGGATCGCTCGACTCGCCCACCTCGCCGGCGAACCACGCCCCTGCATCCAACCCGTGCGACTTCCCGGCCAGCGCCAGGCCCCATTCGCCGAAGTGCTCGCGCAGAAACGTCTCGTCCAGCGCCGCCAGATCGCCCACCGTCCGAATGCCGCGCGATTGCAGACTTTTCTCGGTAACTTTGCCGACGCCGGGAATCTTGCGCACCTCGAGCGGCGCCAGGAATCGCGCCTCCTGGCCTGGGAGCACCCACAGAATGCCATTGGGCTTAGCCTGATCGGAGGCGACCTTGGCCACCATGCGCGACGCGGCGATCCCGATGGAACAGTTGAGCGCGGTCTCGCGCCCGACGGCGTCGTGCAGGCGATGCGCGGCCTCGAGCGGCGGCCCGTGCAGCTTCTCGGTTCCGGTTAAATCCATGTAGGCTTCGTCGACTGAAGCCATCTCCACTTGCGGGGAGAAACTCTGGAGCACCTTGTAAACCTTGCGCGAGTATTCGCGGTAGCGCTCCGGATGTCCGTCGACGAAGATCGCCTGCGGGCAAAGGCGATACGCGGTTCTGAGCGGCATGGCGGAGTGCAGCCCGAATTTGCGCGCGGCGTACGAGGCGGCCGAGACTACGCCGCGTTGATCGGCTTTTCCTCCCACCACTACCGGCTTGCCCCGCAAGGACGGATCGAACAATTCTTCCACCGACACGAAGAACGCGTCCATGTCCAGGTGAAAGAAAGTCTTCATGGTGGATCAAACCGGCGCGGGCGACCACTTCGCGGCGAGCACGCGGGGCAGTCCGGCCAAGTCCGCGCACACTTCGATCTCGCTCCAGGGGGAGCCGAGCATGCCTCGCACCGGCTCTAACGAATTGTAGCCGAGTTCCACTAGCAGCCAGCCGCCCGGGCGCAGCACGCGCTCCGCATCCGCAATAAGACGCTGGTACATTTCAAGTCCTGTCGGACCGGCGAACAGCGCCACGTGCGGCTCCCAGTCGCGGACTTCGCGCTGGAGCCCGGCCTGATCGGCGCGTGGCACATAGGGGGGATTGGAGACCAGGGCATCGACGGACCGACCGGCGATGCATGTTGCCAAGTCACACGCCAGGAATGTTACGTTGGCGCTAAGCTGGCGCGCGTTGCCGGCGGCGACCGAGAGGGCTGCTAACGAGATGTCGGTGGCCAGCACGCGAGCGTTCGTTTCGAGGGCCAGAGTGAGGGCGATGGCGCCAGAACCTGTGCCGGCATCCAGCACCGTATCGCCCGGCCGGATGCGTTGGAGACTTGCGTCCACCAGGTGCTCGGTTTCCGGCCGTGGAATCAGAACGTCCGGTGTCACGCGAAATTCGCGGCCATAGAATTCCTGCCGGCCGGTGATGTACTGCGTGGGTTTTCCCTTAAGCCGCTCGTGCAGGTAGCGGCCGTAATGAATCCAGGCGCGCTCGCTGAGTTCTTCGTCCGAGTGCGCGTAGAGATAGGAGCGGTCGCGTTGGAGTGCGTGGGCCAGCAGGACTTCGGCGGTCAGACGGGGGACGGCGATGGCGGAGTCTTCGAGCAGCGTGGCGCCTTGTAGCAGCGCTGTTTGGACCGTCATGGCGGAAACGGCGCTAGGCCGCCTCGCCCTGATCTCCCAATTTTTCACTCTGATAGTAGTTGGTGAGCGCGGTGAACAACGGATCGAGGCGCCCTTCCATGATTAAATCGAGCTGGTGCAGCGTGAGCCCGATGCGATGGTCGGTTACGCGATTCTGCGGGAAATTGTAGGTCCGGATCTTCTCGCTGCGGTCGCCCGAACCCACCATGCTGCGCCGCTCAGCGCCAATCTGCTGCTGCTGTTTCTCCAGTTCGATCTCGTACAGACGAGACCGCAGCACGCGTTCTGCTTTGGCGCGATTCTTGATCTGCGATTTTTCGTCCTGGCACGAAACGACCAATCCGGTCGGCAGATGGGTAATTCGCACCGCCGAATAGGTTGTGTTCACCGATTGCCCGCCGGGACCTGACGAGCAGAAGGTGTCGATGCGAATGTCCTTGGGATCGATCTTGACTTCTACTTCATCGGCTTCGGGCAGAATCGCCACCGTGATAGCGGAGGTATGGACGCGCCCTTGCTGCTCGGTCTGCGGCACGCGCTGCACGCGGTGCACGCCGCTTTCGTATTTCAGCCGGCTGTAAACTTTGTTGCCGCTCACCAGCGCGATCACTTCCTTAATCCCGCCGACGGCCGATTCGCTGATCGAAGTGACTTCGACGCGCCACTTCTGCGACTCGGCATAGCGGCTATACATACGAAATACTTCCGCCGCGAACAGCGTGGCTTCGTCCCCGCCCGTGCCGGCGCGGATTTCCAGCACGATGTTCTTCTCGTCCAGCGGATCCTTGGGAAGCAGCAAAACCTTCAACTCTTCCTCGAAGCGGAGCAGGTCCGGTTCGAGCCGATGGACTTCATCCTGCGCCATCTGCCGCAGATCCGCATCCGAATCCTGCAGCATTAGCTGGGCTTCATCGTAGTTGTGCTTGCTCCGTTTATACTCGCGATACTTCGCTACCACTTCCTCGAGTTCAGAGCGCGCCTTGGCTGTTTTGCGATAACCATCGCCGTCGGCGATCACGGATGGATCAGCCATTTGGCGGGTCAGCTCTTCGAACCGCGCTTCCATGTCGTCGAGTCTTTGCGAAAATTGCATGACGAGCACCGGCGCCCAAGCGAGCCCGAGTTAGGCGATCACCAACTCGCCGCCTTGCGACTTTTCGAGCTGCATGGCGCCTTCGAGCGCATGAATGGCGACTGCGGCCTGCTCGTCGGTGGGCGGCTGCGTGGTGATGCGTTGCAGCCACAAGCCGGGCCGGCAGAGCAAAGCCATCAGGCCTTTCTGATGGCGGGCGGCGAAACGGATCAATTCGTAGCTCCCGCCCAGAATCAGAGGCAGCAGCGCGATGCGCGCCACGAATTTCGCTACGAAACCATCGAACGGCAGAAACGCGTAAACCGGAATCGCGATCAGCATGACCACCAGCAGAAAGCTGGTCCCGCAGCGTGGATGGAATGTCACAAACTTCTGCGCATTCTCCACGTTCACCGGCTGGCCGGATTCGTAGTTGAAGACCACTTTGTGCTCGGCGCCGTGATATTGGAACATGCGCCGCATGTCTTTCATAAGCGAGATCGCGTAGAGAAAGACAATCAGCAACCCCAGCCGGATGGCGCCATCGATCAGATTGATTTCCAGGCGCTGATGGCCGGACGGAAAGAAATCACCGATGCGCGTGGCCAGGAACAGCGGCACGAACTTGTACATGAAAATGAACATCAGCAGCGAGAAGGCCAGGTTCAACGCCAATACCCATCCGGGCAGCTCGACCGGCTTTTGGTCCGGTTTTTCAGGGTTCTTGGCCAGATCGGCCAGCGATGCATTCATCGAAAACCGCAGCGCCTTCACGCCCAGCGTCATGGCGTGTCCTAGAGTTCCCAGTCCGCGCAGGATTGGAAGCTTGAAGAGGGGGTATTTTTCGGAAAGCCGTGGAAGCGGGCTCTCTTCGGTGACGATCTCGCCGTTGGCCCGGCGCACTGCCACGCAATAGCTGTGCGGTGCGCGCATCATGACGCCTTCCATGACCGCCTGGCCACCCACTAGCGTCTCCTCGCCGCCTTCGAGGATGGGCAGCATTTGAATATGTGCGCTCAAGCGCAAAAAGCTTTGGATCGTCAAGGGGAAAGACTCCTTTTTGATTATAGCGCGACCGGCGAATTCTCGAAATCAGCGTGGAAACCGCGAGGCCGCATCCGCGAGACGGTAAGATAGGAGTTCATGCAGGTTCTATCGGCGGGCGATCATAAATTCATCCTGCTGGAGCTCGACCCCGACTTGGTGGGCACCATCGCCAAGCAGGCCGGCTTCGAGTACCGGATCGAAGAGCGCCCCCGCACGCTGTGCCTGGATCTGCTGGCCGCCGGACGACAGGCCCCGCTGCTGCTTTTCGACGCGGCCGATCCCGGCAACCTGGGTTGGTTCTCGCGCTGCCAGTTTTATGTGGATGGAAAATCGGGCGTGGTGCTTCAAACGCCCATGTCGGTGGCGAATCAGCGCGACCGTTCGGGTCACACGCTGCCCCACTCCATCCGGCTGCAGATCGCCAAAGAACTTCCCGCCTCATTCCGCCTGCCGGGCAAGCAGCCGGTCAACGAGCAGATGGTTTATCAGGTTCTCATCCACTTGTTGAACGCGCTGCTCAACACCGGCGTCGGCGTCTGCGGCGGAACGGTGGTTCGGCCTTTGGCCGGCCGCACCGAAACCATCGGCGCGCGCAATTAAAGTGCCCCTCCGGCGCGTCACAATGCAGAGCTGGCCGACGTTCGCCGTCGTCATCCTGGTTCTCGGATTCAGCGGCTGCAACACACATCCGCATGCGAAGGTACTGGGCCATTCCGCCGTCCGCGTTTTTGATGACATTCCGGAACCGCAGTACCAACGATTCGAATATGAGTATCGAAAGAGGGCTGAGACTGATCCGGCCAAGCAGGAAGCGCTGGCCAAGGGGAAAACGGAGGTGGCCGCGAGACCAGGCTTCGACGTGCCGGGAGGCGCATCGTTCAAAATATTATTTGAGTCTCAGGACCTCATGTATACCAAGGTCGAATTTGACAAGGATCCGCTGCGGGGGCGCGTCGGCTGGATCTGGAAGGGATCGATCGACGATCCTCGAACTCGAACGCGGTAGCGCGGGTTGATCCGCTGACCTGGGCGCTCACGGCGCGAGGGCGACTTCCAGCGTCACGGAAGCCTGGATGATCACCAGCCCAGTCTGAACCGGCGTTGAGACCGGGCCCGCAACCGGCGCCGCAACTCCCACCACTTGAGGGACGAGTGTCACGCCTTCGCTGGCGTGCAGAACCGCGCCGGTGTGTACATTGAGGCCGGCGGCGATTGCGGCGGCCTGCGACATGGCGCTGGCCGCGGCCGTCTTGAGGGCTTGCGCGGTAGGTGGATTACGGTCCTGCAGATCGAACGAAATCCCTTGCACGCTGTTAGCCCCGCTTTGAATGGCCGTGTCGACGGTTGGCCCGATTTTAGAGAGATCCGTGAGAGTGGTCTCCACCGTGTTGTTCACCGAGAAGCCGATGATGACAGCCGGCTGGCCGGGCGAAGGATTGCTGTAGACCGGCGAAAGCGAGTAATTGACCGTTTTGATGCTACCGCTCGAACCAAGCAAGGACTGCAACGCCATGATCACCGCGCTCGCCAGCGTGGCGTTGGCTTGCGAGGCCGCTTGAGCGGTGGCCGCTTGCGTGTTAACTCCCACGTCGACGCGCGCCAGATCTGGCGCGACCGAGATCGACGAGCTTCCAACGGCGGTGATCGAGGCCGGACGCACGGCCGGCTGAGCACAGCACATCGCCGCGGCCGCGCAAGCAATACTTATGGCTCGGAACATGACAAACTCCCTCCGGAATGTGGCGACGCGGAACTTCACTGTACAACACCAGGAAGATTTACGCCACAGCCTTTTGCGCAAGCTGTAACTACTTGACACGCCGCAATTTATGGAACCGTTACGACTTGCCAGAAGCGGACACCTTAGACATCTAATTATTGGAAAGGAGTTTTGAAAATGGTAAACGAGGAATTAACATCGGACGCCTGAACGCGGATTTATCTACAGCCGATCGCGGCGCCTTCGATTCTAGGGTTGTATGGACTAGCCGGAGCGACGTTCATGGTGGCCGCCCATATGGCTCACTGGTTCGGAGGCGCTTCAACGTCGCTGTATCTTTTCCCGTTCGCAGCGATCTTCGGTGGGTTCGCTCAATTCTTGGCGGGCATGTGGGCTTATAAGGCTCGTGACGGAGTAGCCACCGCGGTCCACGGAACGTGGGGATCTTTCTGGATGGCGTATGGAGTCCTCAACGTGATTTTCGCAGTTGGAAAATCCACTCCTCCCGCGAGCGCGTGGCCGGAACTCGGATTCTGGTTCGTGGTGCTGGCTGCGATCACGTGGGTCTGTGTCGGTGGCGCGGCAGCCCAAAACAAGTGCCTGGTTACGATGCTTACCTTCCTTGCCGCCGGATCGACGACCGGGGCCATCGGCGAGTTCTTAGGTCTAGATTGGCTCATGATTCTCACCGGTTGGCTGTTTGTCATCGCGTCCATTGCTGCCTGGTACACGGCCAGCGCTCTGATGTTGGAAGAGGCCTTCGGCCGTGAGCTGTGGGGTCTGGGCAAGAGCAAGGTGTTGAAGCAGATGCCATCCATTTCAACTGGCGCCGGCGAGCCCGGAGTGATCAGAGGACAGGCCTAAGTTCCCCCTTTGGAGGAACCCGGCGCGAAGCTCGCCCGCTTGGGATTCGACGGGCGAGCCCTGATTAGGAGGGCGCATGTTTGACGACTATTCTTTAATTAAGCTTCGCAGCCGTTTGGCGGCTGAAGGGGAGGAGGTGATAGTGCATAGGTTCCGCAGCGGAAACACTAGAATGGTGGCCCGGCCTGATTTCGAACATTGGCTACGGAGCACTACCCACGACGCCAACAATTCCGCAGATATGAGGAAACCATCGGCAGGTCTGTGGGAATCGATCAAGAATTACTGTACTGGATTTCTCACTCACTACGGGTTTATGAAGGAACGTGGGATAGACGGTGATGAACCCGGGCCGGTAGTGAGGATGCCGTCGGAAGCTTTACTACGGGTTTTTGATATTCCTCCGATATGGCAGGAACATTACCGTCTTGCCTCATGCGAAGACGCGCTTTTTGTTGAGGAGCCGCATTCATCTAACTTATTTGGCCGCGGGTTGTGTTTTGGTAATGGCGTTATTGTCCCATTAGGCTTGCTGCCGGAAGGTCAAAGAGTCAAGGTGCTTCGACGGTCTTGGATTGAGAGTCTGGAGCCGGTAGTTATCCAAGTGAAGTCCTGATGGCCGGAGTTTAATTTCGCGAGACGATCAGCGCTAAGCATATTCCATCCCAGGAATTCCGGCCGCTGCCCGCCGGTGGCTTATCTTCGAGCGGAATGGTTCCGATGAGATCCGGCTTCAAGTGATATCGCGATTCCAAATATTGCTTGACGTCTGTTGCGCGTTCCAAGGGGGCAGCGTATTGCGGCGCCGAAGACCCGGTGCTGGCATATCCCTCCACCATGATGGGATTGTTCGGAAGCTCCTCGCCGATTTCGGAAACCGCGCGATCCAAGGCGGATCGCCCTTCGGTGGAGAGCTGTTGAGAGCCCTTTGGCGAGGTGGTAAAAAGGCCATCGGCGGGAAGCCAAATCCGCTGGCTGGGATGTTTGACGAACTTGCTGGACGCGTATTCATGGGGGTTGAATTGCGTCAGGTTGTAAAATCCTCGCCGATGAAAGAAGCCACGCAAGAAAAAATTGTGCTTGACCGCTTCTGTATCGGACGCCAAATTGCGAGTGGTGCGTTGCGCATCATCGATTGTTTGGCGGAGCACTTCTAGTCCGGTGATCAGTGGGCCAACGTCGCGGAACAATCCGAGCGAAATGGCTTGCGGAATCATCGCCTGCGCGCCAAACCTGACCATGGAGGAGCCGGTTTGCAGTGCCAGCACAATTCCGAACGCGAACCCGGAGACGATGACAAGAGGGCCGGATCGCCATCCGATTTGGATAAGCTGGCGGGCGGTTTCGCCGAGTTCGACCGGCCCGTCAGGCCGAAGAGACTAAGCTCGCCGACTGAATCGAGAAACAGAGTCAGTCGGGCTGAGGTCGAACGAAGCACTGTAAACCGCTGCACATTCGACGGCCCGCCCTGAAACGCCGTTTCGAACTCAGTTAATCGTCACGTGTTACCAGGGCAAAGGGAACATGAATTCGTCGCGACGAAATACCGTTTTGGTGCGATGCGTGCTGAAAGATATTCAGGACCTATAGAGTAACTGACCGTAACCGAGGGACATTGAAATGACAAAAACTGCCTCCGATGTTTTGATCGAGACGATTCACGCCTGGGGCGTGGACGTAGTATTCGGGCTGCCGGGCGACGGCATTAATGGAATTGTCGAAGCACTGCGCAAGCATCAAGACTCCGTTCGATTCGTTCAGGTGCGGCACGAAGAAGCCGCGGCATTCATGGCCTGCAGTTACGCGAAGCATACCGGCAAGCTGGGTTGCTGCGTGGCTACATCCGGACCCGGCGGCATTCATCTGTTGAATGGACTCTACGATGCGAAGTTGGACGGCCAGCCGGTGCTGGCGATAACCGGCCTGCAGTTTTCGGATTTACTTCACACCCACACGCAGCAGGATGTCGCGCTGGACCGCTTGTTCATGGATGTGTGCGTCTACAACGAGCGCTGCATGGGTGCAGCCCATATGGAAAATATTGCCGAGTTGGCCTGCCGCACTGCCTTGTCCTACCGTGGCGTTGCTCACATCACAGTCCCCGTCGACTTCCAGGAAATCGAAGTGAAGGCCAAGGGCGAGGGCCGGACGCCTCGGAACGTTCCCCATCATGTATCGGATGTGTTCGCGACCAGCGCGGGGCTCCCTTGTGAAGAGGAGCTTAAAAGGGCCGCCGATATTCTGAACGCGGGAAAGCGAGTGACCATCCTGGCCGGACGCGGAGCTCTGCGTGCCACGGCCGAGTTGGAAGCCGTGGCTGAGAAGCTGGGAGCGCCCATCGTCAAGGCGCTTCTGGGTAGGGCCGCCGTTCCTGACGACAGTCCCTACACCACCGGCACCATCGGATTGCTAGGAACAGAGCCTTCGCAAGAAGCGATGGAGGAGTGCGACACGCTATTTATCGTGGGCAGTTCGTTCCCCTATATTGAATTTCTGCCGAAGCCCGGGAAGGCGCGAGGCGTGCAAATCGACTACGATCCGATGCGCATCGGATTGCGATTTCCGGTGGAAGCCGGCTTGGTTGGAGACGCCAGACGAACGCTGCAACAAATGCTTCCGATGCTGGAGCGTAAATCGTCGCGCCACTTTTTGTCCGACATTCAGGCCTCGGTGCGAGACTGGAACAAAAAGATGGATGAGCGCGGGGCGGTGCAAAGCACACCGATGAAGCCCGAATTTCTCGCCGCTGAGTTGGGCAAGCGTCTGCCGAGCAATGCCATCGTTAACTGTGACTCGGGAACGATTGCCACCTGGTGGGCGCGGCACATACCCGTGAAACGCGGCCAGATGCACACTATTTCAGGGAATCTAGCCACCATGGCATGCGGCCTGCCATATACCATCGCTTCACAGATCGCTTATCCGGATCGCATGTGCGTGGGCTTCGTGGGTGATGGCGGCTTCACCATGTTGATGGGGGAGTTTGTCACGGCGGTGAAACACAAGCTTCCCATCAAGATTGTCATCGTGAAGAACAACAGCCTGGGACAAATCCGCTGGGAGCAGATGGTTTTTCTGGGCAATCCGGAATTTGGCTGCGACCTGGCGCCGATCAACTTCGCGAAATTTGCTCGAGCCTGCGGCGGGAGCGGATTCACCATCGAGGATCCTAAGCAATGCGGAGCGACGCTGGACCAGGCCCTCGCGACCCCTGGTCCGGTTGTCATCGAGGGCGTGGTAGATCCGAACGAGCCTCCTATGCCCGCTAAGGTGACGGCACGGCAGGCAGCCCATCTGGCCGAAGCGCTGGCCAAAGGCACATCCGACGGTCACAAGATCATTGAGACCATCCTGACCGACAAGGTGCGCGAACTCGTGTAGCCGTGGCGGACCCTTGGGAATTTCCGGTGGAGCGATTGGATGTCTCGGCATTCACCGTGCCGACGTCAACTCCCGAAGCCGATGGCACGCTGGCTTGGAATGAGACCACGATCGTCATTGTCAATGTGGGCGCGGCCGGACTCAGAGGACTGGGTTACAGCTACGCCGATGTCGCCACCGCGAAATTAATCGATCACACGCTGAAGAAGATTGTTCTGAACAAGAATGCCGCTTTCGTCCGGGCGATTTGGAGCGAAATGGTCCACGCGATTCGCAATCTTGGACGGCCGGGTATTTCTTCCATGGCAATCGCGGCGGTTGACAATGCGTTGTGGGATCTGTATGCGCAGATATTGCAGACGCCGCTGGTGACGTTGCTGGGCCAGGTTAGGGAAACGATTCCGGTGTACGGTAGCGGAGGCTTCACGTCTTATTCGGACGAGGAGCTTCGCTGCCAGCTCCAGGGCTGGGTTGCGGAGGGCATTGGCGCCGTAAAGATGAAGATCGGTTCCCAACCGGAGGCGGATCCCGATCGCGTCAAGAGCGCGCGAAAAAGCATCGGAGAGGCTGTGAAGCTCTTCGTCGACGCCAACGGCGCCTACAGCCGCAAGCAGGCGCTCGAAAAAGCCGAACAATTCCGTGATTCGGATGTCAGCTGGTTTGAGGAGCCGGTATCGGCGGACGACTTGGAAGGATTGCGATTGCTGCGGGATCGCGCGCCGGCCGGAATGGAAATTGCCGCCGGCGAATACGGCTACGACTCTTATTATTTCCGGCGCATGCTGGAAGCCGGAGCGGTGGACGTGCTGCAGGCTGACGCCACACGATGCGCGGGCGTCACCGGATTTCTTCAGACCGATGCTCTCTGCCAGGGTTTTGGACTGCCTCTTTCGGCGCACACCGCTCCCTCGCTGCACGCGCATCTGTGCTGCGCGGCGCTCTCGGCGCGAAACGTGGAATATTTTTACGACCACGTGCGTATCGAACAGATGTTCTTTGAAGGCGCGCGTCGAGCCGAGCAGGGAGCATTGAGGCCGGATCTCTCGCGCTGGGGCCTGGGCCTCGAACTCAAAACTTCTGACGTGGAGAAATACAAAGTTTATGGCAACTCTGCTGCTTGAGAAACAATTGACCGCAATCGAGCCTCGCTCCCGCGCCGGCGATACCGCACCCGACTACGCCGCGGAGCTGGCTAAAGATCTTCGCGAACGAATGGAGGGAGAAGTACGTTTCGATACGGGTTCGCGAGCTCTCTATTCCACCGATGGCTCCAATTATCGTCAGGTGCCGATCGGCGTGGTAATTCCCAAATCGGTTGACGACGTGGTCGCGGCCATCGCCACCTGCCGCCGGTTTGGCGCGCCCATTCTGGCGCGCGGCGGGGGAACCAGCCTGGCGGGCCAGTGCTGCAACGTGGCGGTAGTGTTCGATTGCTCAAAATATCTGAATCGCATCCTCTCGCTCGATCCGGGCCAGAAGCAGGCGCGCGTGCAACCAGGCGTGGTGTTGGACTGGTTGCGCGACGCAGCCAATGAGCACGGCCTCACGTTTGGTCCGGACCCGGCGACGCACAATCACAACACTCTCGGAGGCATGATCGGCAATAACTCGTGCGGCATTCATTCCGTGATGGCCGGCAAGACCGAAGAAAACGTCGATGAGCTGGACATCCTGACTTACGACGGTTTGCGGCTGCGCGTGGGCGCGACCAGCGAGCAGGAACTGGAAAACATCATCGCTCAGGGCGGGCGCCGAGGCGAGATTTATGCGGGACTGAAGAGAATTCGCGATGTCTACGGCTCGCTGATCCGCGAGCGCTATCCGGACATTCCGCGCCGCGTGTCCGGCTACAACCTGAATGAGCTTCTACCGGAGAATGGATTCCACGTCGCGCGCGCGCTGGTCGGCACGGAATGCACTTGCGCGTTCACTCTGGAAGCCACCGTCAGGCTGGTACACAATCCCCAGGCGCGCTCGCTGCTGGTGCTCGGGTATCGGGATATTTATACCGCCGGCGATCATGTTCCGGAAGTGATGGCCGCCCATCCGATCGGCTGCGAGGCTCTGGACCATCTGCTCATCCAGAACATGAAGGTCAAAGGCCTGGATTTGAAAGACCTGCCTCTGCTTCCGGAAGGGAAGGGATGGCTGCTGGTGGAATTTGGCGGAGATACCAAGCAAGATTCCGACCATGCCGCGCGGAAGTTGATGACCGCCCTCCAATACAAATCCGACGTGCCCAGCATGAAGTTGTTCGACGATCAGGCCGAGGAAAAGATGGTTTGGGACATTCGTGAAGCGGGCCTTGGTGCCACTGCGTGGGTTCCCGGCGAGCACGTCACCTGGGAAGGCTGGGAAGATTCCGCCGTTCCTCCCGACAGGGTGGGTTCCTATCTGCGCGACCTCAAGAAGCTTTACGACAAGCATGGCTACGAGGGCGCACTGTACGGACACTTCGGCCAGGGGTGCATTCACACGCGCGTCACGTTTGATCTCGAAAGCGCCGAGGGGATTCGCAATTACCGCTCGTTCATGGAAGAGGCCACGGATCTGGTGGTCAGCTACGGCGGGTCGATCTCGGGCGAGCACGGCGATGGACAATCCAAAGCCGAGTTTCTTTACAAGATGTACGGCCAGGAGCTGATTCAGGCCTTCCGCGAATTCAAGTCGCTGTGGGATCCGGAATGGAAGATGAACCCCGGCAAGGTGGTGGACCCGTACCGCATCGATGAAAATCTGCGGCTGGGCTCCGATTATCGGCCGGTGGAACCAAGCACGCATTTTCACTATCTCCAGGACGGCGGCAGCTTCAGTCAGGCCGCGCTGCGGTGCGTTGGAGTGGGCGAGTGCCGGCGTCATCAGAAGGGAACCATGTGCCCCAGTTACCGGGCCACCATGGAAGAAAAGCATTCCACCCGCGGCCGGGCGCGCATGCTGTTTGAGATGGCGCAGGGCGAAGTAATACGCGACGGCTGGAAGAGCGAGGAGGTTTTCGACGCGCTCGATTTGTGTCTCTCATGCAAAGGTTGTAAGGGCGATTGTCCGGTGAACGTGGACATGGCCACGTACAAAGCCGAATTTCTGTCGCACTATTACGATGGTCGCGTGCGGCCGCGCCACGCTTACAGCATGGGGTTGATTCATCGCTGGGCGAGAATGGCGTCGCTAGCCCCCGAGTTGGTGAACCTGGCCGGATCCACTCCGGGGGCGAGCGCGTTGGTGAAGATGCTGGCTCACATTGCGCCTGAACGATCGCTGCCGAAATTCGCGCGCCAAACCTTCAAGTCATGGTTTCGTCGCAGAACCAAACGCGCTGAAACCGAGTCGAAGGTAATTCTCTGGGCGGACACTTTCAACAATCACTTTCACCCGGAAGTGGCCGCGGCCGCGGTTGAGGTTTTGGAGCGCGCCGGCTTCGACGTCCTGGTTCCGGCGGCGCATTTGTGCTGCGGACGTCCTTTATACGACTACGGCATGCTGGATCAGGCCAAACAGCTGCTCTATCGGACGCTCGGAGTTTTGCGCTGTCAAGTCGAGGCGGGAACACCGATTGTCGTTCTGGAGCCGAGTTGCGCCGCGGTCTTTCGCGATGAAATGATCGACCTGCTTCCGCACGATGAAGGTGCCAAACGGATGCACCGTCAAACCTTCACCCTGGCCGAATTTCTCGAAAAGAAGGCGCCGCACTATGAGCCCCCGCCGCTCCATCGAAAGGCGCTGGTGCATGGCCATTGTCATCAAAAGGCGGTCATCGGCACCGATCACGAAGAAAAGCTGCTGCGCGGGATGGGCCTGGATGTCACGATGCTCGACGACGGCTGCTGCGGGATGGCCGGCAGTTTCGGCTTCGAACCATCCAAGTACGAGCTCTCGATGCAGGTGGGCGAACTGGGCGTGCTGCCCAAGGTGCGGGCCGCCGCCAAGGATAGTCTCATCCTGGCCGATGGATTTAGCTGTAAGACCCAAATTGAACAAGCCACCGACCGCCACGCCTTGCATCTAGCGCAGGTTCTGCAGATGGCTTTCAAGGAGGGACCCGCTGGCAGCGACGGCGATTATCCGGAGCGGCGCTGGCTCAAACTCCCCCGCAACGACGGTTATACGCGGGAGTTGATCACCGCGGGAGCGGGCGTGGCGCTGGGAGGGCTCTTGTACTGGGCTCTGCAACATAAGGAGCAGGCATAAAGCATGACACCAATCGGACGAAAACGATGGGCCATACCGGAAGGCTACATTCCGGCAAAGAGTCATGGGCCTGAACCGGAGATGACCAGTCACGAGTGCGTTTGCATCTTGAACGCGTCGGACAAAACCGCGAACGTGACGGTGACCATTTATTATTCCGATCGCGCGCCCGTGGCATACCGGCTCACAGTGCCCGCCGAAAGGACCAAGCACGTACGCTTCAACAATTTGACCGATCCTGAAAAAATCCCTCTGGCGACGGAATTTTCGAGCGTGATCGAATCCGACGTTCCGGTGGTTTGCCAGCACACCCGGCTCGACTCGCGGCAGGCCGACAACGCTTTGCTCAGTACGGTCGCTTTTCCTGGGGACGAATAGCTAAGGCTGATGCCTGCCATCCAAGGACCGATCGAGATTGAATGCCGCGCTGATTAACGACAGATGAGTGAGCGCCTGCGGGAAATTCCCAAGCGCGCCGCCCTGAGCGCCAATCTGTTCGGCATACAAGCCCAGATGGTTGGCGTAACCGAGCATCTGCTCAAATAGCAGGCGCGCATCCTGCAGGCGTTTGGGGTCATCCTTGCCAGCGCGCGTGAGCGCCTCTACCAACCAGAAAGTACAGCAGTTGAACGTGCCCTCGGTGCCTTTCAGTCCGTCTGGTGTCTTCTCCACGTCGTAACGAAATACCAAGCCATCGGAAACCAGGCCGCCCTCGCGCGGCGCCCGATTGATGGCATCCAGGGTTTGAAGCATTCTCGGATCGCTAGGAGACACGAAAAATACCAGAGGCATTAAGAGCAGTGACGCGTCCAGCGCAGCCCGGTCGTAGCCTTGAACGAAGGCTTGTCTCGATTCGCTCCATCCGCGCTTCATGACTTCTTCATAGATTTGATCGCGAGTCTTCATCCAGCGCTGCCAGTCCGCCGGAAAGGATCGCTTGGTGGCCAAGCGGAGGGCCCGGTCCACGGCCACCCAGCACATCATTTTGGAATAAACAAATTGTCTTGGGCCTCCGCGCACTTCCCAGATGGCGTCGTCCTTGCTGCGCCAGTGTGTGCAAACCCAATTTGTAAGGCGCCTGAGCTGAGACCACAATTCGTAGGAGATGGGCTCGCCGTACTTGTTGTAGAGGTACATCGAGTCCATCAGTTCGCCGTAGATATCAAGCTGAAGCTGCTGGTAGGCCTCATTTCCGATCCGGACCGGGCGAGAGCCCATGTACCCGTCCAGATGATCGAGCGTTTTCTCTTTCAGCATGCGGCGCCCGTCGATTCCGTATACGGTCTGCAGCGATCCGTGGCGGCGTGATTCCCGGCAGCGGGCATCCAGGAAATTGGCGAACTGCATGGCTTCCTCGGCATAGCCAAGCCGCATCAGGCTGTATACGGTGAATGCTGCGTCGCGAATCCAGGTGTAGCGATAGTCCCAATTGCGAACGCCTCCCAGACTTTCAGGAAGGCTGCAAGTGGGCGCCGCGACGATCGCGCCCGTGGGTTCATAGGTTAATAGCTTCAAGACCAGCGCCGAGCGATTTATCATTTCGCGCCAGCGTCCACGATAGGTGCTCTTGGAAATCCAACGGCGCCAGAACTCCACGGTTTCGTTGAACAGCTCATTGCTATCCTGCTCACTTAGCGTTTTCGGCGATCTGCGCGCGTGCGCGGCGAGTTCGTACAGCTCGAAGCTCCGGCCTTTTCCTTCCGTCAAGGTGAATTCAGCCGACACGCCGGTTCCTGAATGCCGTAAGCGGATTCCCGACTTCAGGCCCAGGTGCAGCTCGGAGCCATAGAAATGTGCACCTTCGTCAACCATCCGGGTGGTGTGGCGATCGAGAGCGTAATTGAAGGCTGGATAGCACTCCAAAGAAAAGCGTACGGTGCCCCGAAGCACGCGCACCTTCCGAATGAGGCGGCCGTCGCCGGCGCTTTCACCTTTGCGGATCGGCATGAAGTCCACGATCTCGCCCACGCCGTCAGCGGCAAGAAAGCGAGTCACCAGAACATTTGTGTCGGGCCAATATAGCTGTTTAACAGTGACATCCGGCGAAACGGGAGCGATTCGAAAATATCCGCCTTTCTGGTCGTCCAGGATCGCCCCAAAAACACTGGGAGAATCGAATCGCGGGAAGCAGAACCAATCGATCGAGCCGTTCTTCGCGATGAGCGCCGCCGTCCGCAGATTGCCGATGATTCCGTAATTGTCAATGGGTTGATAAGGCATTTGTCCTTGAAGTTAGACGCCCAGCCGCCCGATTCCATTCGGTGATAGACTTAGCTGGTTTCGAGAAAGGGAAGCTGCATGTCCAAGTTTATGTCTTTGCCAAAATGGATCGAGTTGACGCTCCTAGGGGCCTGTGTAGCGGTCTACGCCCAGGCCCCCAAAAGCAGCGCCTCCGCGACTTACGTGACGCCGGCCGAGATGACCGCCGCATTGAAGAGCGCGCCTAACCAGGCAGCGCCGCTCATTGACCGGCCGGTTCGCGTAATCGAAGCTGGCGGGCATAATCTGGGAGTCGCCATGGTGCAGCGGACCCGTGCTGACCAGAACGCGCTGATACACGAAAAAATTGATGAAATTTATTACGTACTGGAGGGCGGCGGCACGCTCATCACGGGCGGCACGCTGGTTAATCCGAAGCAAACCTCCTCGAGTCCGACCATCGGTCCCGGCTGGAGCGGATCGAGCATCCAAGGCGGTGAAAGCCGTCGCGTCGCGGCGGGCGACGTCGTGTTCATCCCTGCGGGTGTAGCGCATATGTACAGCCAGCTCGACGGGACCATCCATTATCTGATTTATCGAGTGGATCCCAACCGCGTCCTCGCGCTGAAGTAATGTGGCTTGCTCCCGGTAAGGAGAATCGGTATGCGTAGGTTACTGCTAGTCATGCTCGGAACGATATCCTTGTGTTTGTGCCTTTTGTCGCAGAGCCGCGGCCCGGTGCCAGGCGATCACATGCGAGTGCCTCCCGCCAGGGTTCCGTCTGTGTACCTGAGCGCGGCCGACATTGAGGCGGGTCTCGACCAAGTTAATCCAAAGTTGATTGCGTCGCCGACCGGCGGGGCGGTGAGTATCGGCCAGGATCTCCACTGCGTGGTGCGCCGCCGCGTGACCGGCCCACAGTACGCCATCACGCACACCCGCGATATGGAATACCTGGTGATCACCAAGGGAAGCGGCACTCTGGTGACGGGTGGCAAGCTGATTCCGCCGACCATCGACAGTGACATCTACCCTAATCCCAACCCCAACGCGACGATCCGAAGCGCGACCGGAATCACGGGCGGTTTGGCGAGGAAAATCGGCGTAGGCGACGTTATTGTGAGTCCTCCCGGCACGCCGCATTGGTTGAGTGAGATCAACGGCGCGATCGAATACGTCGAGATACGCATCCCGAATGTCGACCCCGCGCCCGGAATCGAGCGAGCGGAGATCGCGCCCGGCCGGTAGTGTCGTACCTCCCGGCCGCTGCCGGCGGGTAAGGATCGGCAATTGAGCGTATACTGAGTGGAAATCGGGAGCGAAAATAAAATCCCGGTTCAAGGAGAAGAATTATGAGAATCGTGTTAGGAGCTGCCGCTGCTCTGCTCACGCTGGCTGCTAGCGGATTTGGACAACAACCGACTGGCAATCCGATATTAGCCCCTGGACAAGGAGCAGGCGCTCCGCCGGCCTATGCTTTCGACATCCCGAAGTCAGACATCGATCTGCTGCTGAAGGATCATCCCGGCGGGGACAAGCAGATTCGTGTGGTCGATATGGGCAAGTACAACCTGGGTGTCGGCATAATCCATCGCGGTCCCACCAATGACAAACCCGGCGATCCGATCCATGTTCTGTATCATGACTACACCGCCGAAACCTACATCATAGTTTCCGGAGGCGGCATCCTGACAACCGGCGGCGTGATTGAGCAAAGGAAGGCGGGCACTGGCGTACCGAACGTGATGAACGGCCCGAGCGGAAGCGGCATTGCCGGCCGAGGCGCGTACAGCCGGAAGGTGTCAGCGGGCGATATTATCATCATCCCGACCGGCTGCGCTCACGGGTGGAGCCAGATCACCGATCACGTCGACTACCTCAGCGTGCGGCCGGATCCGGATCGCGTGTTGCCGGCCGGCTGGGTGTATCCGACGTTGCTCAAGCAGTTGCCGGACGAAGTCAAGCCAGGCAGCGGCGCGAGTACGTCCGGGAACTAGCGCCTACGCACGTCCGAATCGCCGGAACGCTGCGTATACCGGCACGCCGGTGAGTACGATGACCAGGCCGGGGATGGTGGTCGAAGGCCGGTATATGAACAGCACGGCGAGAATGACGGCGGCGCCGGCGATATAAAGCACCGGAACCACGGGATAACCGAAGGCCCGATACGGCCGTTCCGCATCGGGCCGGCGGCGCCGGAGCACAAAGACGCTGGAGATGGTGAGGATGTAAAAGATCAGGGCGGCCGAGATGACGTAGTCCAGCAAATTGCTGTACAGGTTGCCGTAGACGCCGGTAGCAGGGTCGTAGGTTCGGAGCAGCACCAGGATCATAGCCCAGGCGCCCTGCATGGCCAGCGCAATACCGGGCACGTGAGCCTGGTTCACTTTCGCGGCGCCGCGGAAGAACAGGCCATCGCGCGCCATGGCGTAATAAGCGCGGGCACCCGTCAGCACCATGCCGTTGATGCATCCGAAGGCTGAAATCATGATCGCGATGGCCATCAGCGCACCGCCGATGCGCGGGAAGATGGCTTCGAGCATCGCTCCGGCTACTCGATCCGACGGCGCGTGCTGGACCTGATCGATGGGAAGCACCACCAGATAGGCGAAGTTCGCCAGCAGGTAGAGGCCGATCACGATCATGGTCCCAAAGGCCAGAGACAGCGGCACGTTGCGGCGCGGTTCGCGCACTTCACCGGCGGTAAAGGTGATGTTGTTCCAGGCGTCGGCCGCGAAAAGCGATCCGACTTGCGCCACGCACATGGCAATGAATAACCCGAAGCCGGTGCTGGCCGCGAGACCCGGCACAATCGGCACGTTGCCGCGAGGAGTCCAGGCCTCGGCGAAATGCGCACGGACTGCATCCCAATGCCAGCCGAGAGTCAGTCCGAATCCGATGACGCCGAGCAGCGCGCCAATTTTCGCGCAGGTGAAAACATTCTGAATGCCCTTGCCGTAGCGGATGCCGCGCGTGTTGGTCCAGGCGAGCAGGCCGATGACCAGTAGGCCGACGAGCTGCGCGGTAGAAAGCGAAATCGCGTAACGGGAGCCGATATGGACGGGGGAAATCAGGTAGCTGCTTTCTGAGATCGGTGGCCACAGAATGCCGAGATATCGCGAAAAGCCCACGCCTACGGCAGCGATGGTGCCACTTTGGATGACTAGAAATAAAGTCCATCCGTATAGAAAACCCCACAGCGGCGACAGGGCTTCTCGCAGATACACATACTGGCCGCCCGCATGTGGCATCATGGCCGCCAATTCGCCATATGACAGCGCAGCGGTGAGAGTCAAAACGCCGGTGATCAGCCACGATGCCAGCAGCCAGCCCGGACTGCCCAGCAAACGCGACATGTCCGACGAGACGATAAAAATGCCGGTGCCGATCATCGACCCGGCCACGATCATGGTCGAGTCGAACAGCCCCAGTCCGCGAGTTAGTTCGTTCTTGGCAGGAGGCGCCGTTGTCGAGGTGGTGGGTTGCATGGTTCAGGATAAGAAAGGCATCGATCGCCGGTCGAGAATGTCGCCCACCGCGCGCCAAGCTTCCCAAATCGCGGTGTCGGTGTGAGGACTGGCGCCAGCGTCCGAGTTTGCGATTGCGATGAGACCATACGTCCGGCGCGCGATCACGTTAGGACGCTCCTGGGAATCTGTGTACACCCATTCCATCGGTTCATAAAGGCTGTTGTAAGTGTACGCATATCCGTGAGGCCAGCGGTTCACGGTTATGGCGACAATATCGCGCGCCGGGTCGAATCCGCCAGCTCCCAGCGAACGTGCTAGCTGATCGCGAATTTTGCGCTCGAATGTTTCAAAGGAAGTGTTCAGCAACTCGGCGCGCCCCAGCCGGTGTTGTTCCTGTCGCGGCTTGCCGGGAACCGTGGGCACCTTGGTGAGATGGAGCGCGATGGGCTCTGAAGGCGACTGCGGATGTTGCAGCTCGCCGAGCGTCGATGCTTCCGTGAGCGCCACGCTGGTATGAAACATGCTGGGCGCATTTATGTTTGCGACGCCCAGCTTTTGCCACGCCGTCCAGTTCGTCACGGCCACGCTCGTGTAGACGATGGGGCCTTTCACGGCGTAGGCCAGCGCCTCTTTCTGTTTGGCCGGCAACTCGGGAGCCAGATATGGGATGAACATGTTCCAGCACGCCATTACGCATCCACGCGCGCGCACGTCGTAAAGCTTGCCTCCGCGCGAGTAGGTCACAATCACTTCTTTGGCGCGATCGGGAGGGCCGTCGTGCCGGACGTTGAGCACCGTGCTGTTGAGCCGAATGCGGGCCGGCTGATTGGTGCGGTCGAGCATGGCGTAGTTGACGCGCGCCGCGCCGGAATCCTCTTGTGTTTTACCGGGCAGCGCGTCTGGGATCATCCAGCGCACCAGCAGACGCGCGACGGTGGCGTTGCCATCCGGGAAATGAACCTCAGGGCCGCCGCCTTCCACTTGCCGGCCGTGCTGCGTTCCGGCCAATTGTTCCAAAACGCCCAGCGGCGCCGGTTCCAAGCCCAAGCCGTTGAAACCGGGCTGGCCCATCAGCCATCCGAAAAAGGCCGGTGTTGCGTCGGCGCCCACGCAGAAATTTCCTTCGCCAAAATGCTGGAAGAACCAGAGCACCTGCTTATCGACGCGCGCCACGTTGAGCAGAAAATCCTGATAACTCATCTTGGCGAGCCTCAACTTCTTTTCGGCTGATGAGAGACCGGGCATGTAATCGGGCTGGTCTTTGCTATACAGCCTGAGCAGGTCTCGGCGCGCTTGCTCGTTCAGCGGCATGCGAGAAACGTAGTCGGACGTCATACCGAAGCCGCGCCCGCCCCGGCCGCCGCCTCCGCCCGCTCCACGCAGCACCAGCTTGTCGGCGCCCCACGTTTCCTTGTCGAAAAAATAGGCCGAGCCTAAGCCGAGCGACCGGTAGAGTTCGCGATTGGTGGCGTTGTTCTTCCGGTATCGCTCCGTATCGACGCCGATTTCGTCCAGCATGCTCCTTACGACGGCGGGATAGCGGCCGATGTTCTCAATGTTGAGCGTGCCGCCATTGATCGCCAGCAGCCTGCCGTCGTGGCGAAATTCGTTGCGCTTGGCATGACCGCCAAAATCGTCGTGATTGTCTAGAATTAGGACGCGCGCCGAACGTCCGGCGTTTTTCAAGAAATAGTAACCGGCGCCCAGCCCGCTCAAGCCGCCGCCGACCACTACCAGATCGTACGTTTCATTGGTGTGCGCGACGCTGCCCAAGTCCACCGTCCTTGTGTCGCGAAGCTGGTGCGCCACCTCAAACGAGCCGGGGTGATCGCCTCGCATGCCAGTCCGCGCCGGCGGGTAATAATCCGGCGACTGCTCCGGTGCGAACTGCTGCGCTTCGAGCATTCCGGGCAGCGCCATGGCCCCGGCCGCTGCGATGCTCACGCCGTTGACAAAGTCGCGGCGCGTGATCTTACGGTTCATTCCAAGATTTCGATCGCTTGCGTTCATGCGGACCTCCTATAGGAAATACATCTATGGCTCTTCATGGCAGAAGCCGCAGCCGGTGCCGGCATTATTCTCGCGATGACAGTTTATGCAGCCTTCCATGCTGGTTACGTTGGTCACCTTCGCCATTGTCTCCATCTGGCTCACCGGCCCGTGACAAGTTTCGCACTTCACCCCGGCGCTTAAATGGGCACGATGATTCCAGTACACCATTGCCGCGACACTGTAAACGCGCACCCACGGAATCGGCTTCTTGGAGTTCGCAAACTCGACCAGCTTCTTGATCTCGGGTTTTTCTTTCGCAATGGTGGAGTGGCAGGTCATGCAGCGCGACACGGCAGGCAGGGTCATGTGATCGCCGGGATCGGGATTGGGATGGCATTCCTGGCATTTTAGCGCCACCGCCGCGTGCGTCTTGTGGCTGAAGGCAATGGGTTGTACGGGCGCGTCCGCTCTTGGCTGCGGCTCCGGTTGAGCCAAAGCCGCCAAAGGAAAGGCCAACAATATCAGGATTCGTGGAAACCCCACCACGTCCCCGCTATGACAGACCCTGGAGCAGGAACAATTCTTGCACCGCGCGATTGGCTTCGTCGATAGCCTGATTGGTGAACGCTGCGGCGCCGGCGTCGGAATTGGCGATGGTCACGCGGCCGCAACGTTGGCGTCCGATCACGTGCGGGCGCTGCTCGAACGGCACGTCCGGGTCGGCTAGCGTGTCGTAGGTATACGCGTAACCATATGGCCAGCGATTCACCGTGATGGCAAGGATGTCCTCCCGCGGATCGAAGCCGCCCGGCGCCAGCGTACGGGCCATCTGTTGGCGGATCTTCAATTCGAAATCCTCGAAGCTCATCGACAGCAGTTCCTGCTGGCCGGCGCGATTCTGCTCCTTGCGTGGCAGCCCAGGCTTATTCGGACTCCGCACCATGTGCACGACGATGGGCTCATCCGGGGTGGTCATACCGCGGTAGCCTCCGACCGTGGAGCCGGGGTCGAGATTCATGCTGGTGTGATACATGCCGGGGGCGCTGACGCGTGAGACGCCGAGCTTTTGCCAAGCCGTCCAGCGCCGGATGAGCACGTTGGTGTACATCATCGGCACCTTCACCGGATACGCCAGCGCCTCTTTCTGGCGATCCGGGATCTCGGGCAGCAGTGCGGGAATCAGCGCGTTGTAGCAGGCCAGGATGCAGTAGCGCGCGCGCACGGCGGAAATTTTGTCGCCATTGCGATATGCGATCCGGACTGAAGTCGCGCTCTCCGGCGGACCATCATTCTCGACGCGCAACACGGGGCTACTCAGGCGAATGCGCATTTTCGAGGTCGCTTCGTCCAGACGATCGTAGGCGACAGGCGCATCCAGGATGGTGTTCATCGACTGCTTGCCCGGCACCGCCTCAGGGATCAGTTTCGATATCAGCAGCCGCGCCAGCGAGGCATTGCCATCCGGAAAATGGAACAGGTAAGAAGCTTCGCTGAAGCTTTCCTCCAGCTTCAATCCCAGCCCGTTGAAGCCAGCCAGACCATGCTCGCCGGCTTCGAGAGCGGGCGTGGTGTCCACTCGCTTGTTGTTGCGGCCGCCCGCCCCGATGAAGAAAGGCAGCGCATCCGGCGAAATCTTGGCGAAGTTCAGCAGGTAATCCTGATAGCTCATCTTGGCCAGCTTGGCGCGCTTCTCGTGTGCGCTCATGCCGGCCATATAATCGGGATTCTTGCCGTACAGGCGGATCAGGTCTTTGCGCGCCGCTTCCGACAAAGGGGCCTTGGCGAAGAAATCCGGCAAGTGCGGGTTGCCGCGCACCAGGCGGTCTTCGCCGAAATGCTCTTTGTCGAAGAATGTACCGGCGGCGAGTCCATGTTTCTGCTCCAGGTCGTGATTCAGGAACTCGGCATTGCGCTCGACCTCGATGCCCAGCTCCTTGACGAGCGATTTCGCGGCGTAGCTATAGGGAAAAGGCGTAGCTATGCCCAGCGTGCCGCCGACGCCGATCAGTGTGCGCCCGTTGTAGTGAAATTCGTTGCGCTTGGCGTGCCCGCCGAAATCGTCGTGGTTGTCCAGGATGAGAATGCGCTGGTTCGTTCCCAGGGCGGTGCGGTAGAAGTGCGCGGCTGCCAGTCCGGAGATGCCTCCGCCCACGATCACCAGGTCGTACTCTTCGCGGATTTCGCTCTCAGCAACCGGGAATTGGGTGTACTGGCCGCTGCGGATGTGATCGAACTCCGCGATGGCGGCAGGATAATTGCCTCGCAGTCCCGAACGCGTGGGAGGGTAATTGGCTGCTTGTCCCGCGGGTTGTGCTTGCGCGTTGGCGGCGCTCACCGCCGCCGAGACGCCTGCGATTCCGATTGCAACGCCATTTAAGAAATCGCGGCGCGCGATCTGCCGGTCCATGCCAAGGTCGCGATGCTCTTCGGAAGTGCCCATATTCCTGTCCTCCACGGCGTTTTCATCAAGCTTACACGAACCCGACAAGGAATTGGGAGCGAGCCGCGGTTTAAGCTTCGACGTATTTATCGGCGATCGACAGCGCCTGATCCATGACCGAGACGGCGAAATCGATGTCGCTCTTTTCGATGATCAGCGGCGGCGCGATCACGAAATGGCTGATCCAGGCCGACACTGCGACTCCCTGCTTCATCATCTCGGCCGCCACCTGATCGACAACCGTGGACTTGCCGGCCATTTTTTCCGCCTTGGTATTGAGCGGCTGCTTCGTTGTGCGATTCTTGACCAGTTCGACGGCCCAGAAGAGCCCCAGCCCCCGGACGTCGCCAACCGAGGGATGAGAGTTCTTCAAGCCCGCCAGCTTTTGGCCGACATAGGGGCCGAGTTCACGCGCCCGCTCCACCAACTTCAAGCGCTGCATTTCGTGAATGGTTGCTACCGCCGGTGCGAGCGTGATCGGGTGCGCTTCGTAGGTATGTCCATGGGCGAAGAAGTGGTCGTCGAAGAAGGACGCGATGCGGGCCGTCGTAGCGCACAGTCCCAGCGGCACGTAGGCCGAAGTGATTCCCTTGGCGGTAACTAAAATGTCCGGCTTGACGTTCCAATGATCGACGGCGAACCACTGGCCGGTTCGCCCCCAGCCGCTCATCACCTCGTCTGCGATAAGCAGTACATTATGCCGGTCGCAGATGCTGCGAAGGCGCGGGAAATATTCGGGCGGCGGAACCAGCACGCCGTTGGTTCCGACCACGGGCTCCACCAGGACAGCCGCCACGTCGGATTCATTCTCGATCATGTGCTCCAGGTAATCGGCGCAGGCGATGCCGCAACCCGGATAAGTGTGCTTGATTGGGCAGTCGTAGCAATTCACTTCCGGCGCAAAAACGACGCCCTGGCCTTTGCCACCTGGTTCCACTGGCCAGCGTCTTGGATCGCCGGTGGCCGCGATGGATGCCATGGTCGACCCATGATAAGAGCGGTAGCGCGCGACAATCTTGGTCTTGCCCGTGAACAGGCGCGCGATCTTGAAGGCGGCCTCGTTGGCCTCGGTTCCCGAAGTGACGAAGAAGAACTTCTCGATTCCCGCGGGCAGAACGTCTAGCAGCAGCCGGCTCAATTCCGCGCGCGGCTCGGTGGCGTAGGCAGGCGAAACATAACAGAGTTTGCGGGCCTGCGCTTCAATGGCCTCAATCACCGCGCGGTTTTTGTGCCCCAGGTTCACGCACATGAGTTGCGCGGAAAGATCCAGATAGCGCTTGCCGTTGCCGTCGACGAAATAACAGCCTTCGGCGTCGGCGATATGCAGCGGCGCCCAGGATTTTTGAAATCGCCAGGTGCCGAACGTCAGCCGTCGAGTTAGATCGCTTATTTCTTGGGAAGAAGAGAGCACTTCTTGCGAGGAGGGAGTCATATAGATGAACTCTATCACGGGAAGACACGCAAACTCATTTTGACAAGTTGGAGCAACTCTGCTAAAAAAAGCCAAGGTATGGTTAACGTGGCAATCCGCGGAGAAGGTGTGGCCGCTTGCTGCTGCGCTAACCTCCTTGTCAAGGCTGGCTGCCGCATCAACCAGGAACACGCCCAGCGCGCGCGGCTGCCGGCTGTCATGCTCAGCGACAATGCCCTTAAGCTGATTCGCGATGTTTTTGGACGAAGCGACCTTTTCCATGCCGCCCTACGCATTCGGCGGCGCGTAGTAGCTTGGGGACCGGGTGCCAAAGCCCTGGTTCTGGAGCATTCCGCGGCAGTGGTGTCGGAACAGTCCGTGCTCGAAAGCCTCGGGTTTGATATTGCGAGCGGGCCGCCCGAAGCAGCCGCGGATTGGACCATATTCGCTTCGCGGCCGCTCCCGCCGGCGGCCATCGAGCATCGCTTTGGTACACGGCTGGCATTCGCCGGTCCGGTCGAGTTAAAAGCCGCTGCGGATTCCGAAACCTGCTGGATCGAGTCTCTGGAAAACGGATGGTTGTTCCTCATTCCCGGCCCCAACGGATCCGGTTCGCTGATTGCGGTGGGCGCTCCCGCTGACTCGCTGCTGTCGCAGAGCCGTGTCGTGGCTCAGCAGGTTGCGCAGCTAAGCGCACCAGCATCGGAGTTTCCAGCCTATCCACGGATTATGTCGCCGCTGTGTGGGCCGGGCTGGCTGTCTTGCGGTTCCGCGGCGATGGCGTTCGATCCACTATGCGGCGATGGAACCGCGCATGCCGTTCGCGAAGCGATTCTGGCGTCGGCCGTGATACGGGCCTCCGCCAAGGAGCCGAGCGACGATCAACTTTTCGCGCACTACGAAGCGCGTCTGACGGCCGGGTTCCGGCGTCATCTGCTGTTGTGCCAGCAATACTACAAATCGGGCGGTATCGGAGAATGGTGGACATCGGAGCTAGCTGCGCTCGAGCGCGGAGTAGAATGGTGCGACCACCGGCTCCGCCCAGCGGCGAATTTTCAGTATCGGCTGGACGGATTTGAATTGAGCCGGATTCATCCGGCGTAACCTGAAAGGAAAAGCATGAGCTATTCAAGACGTGAGTTTTTGGGCGCCGTGGGGGGCGCGACGCTGACCGCATCATCGGCGGTGGATTTGCTCGCGCAGGGACAACCCGCCGACCTGCTGCTCTACAACGGCAAAATCGTTACCGTGGATTCGGCATTTTCCATCCATCAAGCCATCGTGGTGAAGGACGGACGCGTGGTCGCCGTTGGCGGAAATGAGCTGCGTAACCGCTACGCGGCGGCGCGGACCATCGATTTGCATGGCCGCACCGTGATACCCGGCTTCCATGATACGCATATCCATCTAGCCGGCCACTCACGGCGGTATATCGATCTGAATCAGACTACGTCGCTCGCTCAGCTCAAGCAGCAGGTGAGCGATAAAGCCAAGGAACTGGGCCCGCGCGAATGGATCACGGGCCAGGGCTGGGATGAATACCATTTCACCGATGAAGTGCGGAAACCGCTGCGCAGCGATCTGGACGCTGCCGCCCCTAACAATCCAGTTGTTCTGACGCGCGCGGGCGGCCACAGTTCGGTGGGAAACAGCAAAGCGCTGGAGCTGGCCGACATCAACAAGGCTACGCCGAATCCGGACCGAGGCATCATCGAAAAAGACGCTAATGGCGAACCCAACGGCGTCATTCGCGAGCGCAACGATCTCTACACCCGCCTGGTCCCACGCGACAAGCCAGCCGACGTGCGCGACAGCTTGTTCGAGGACGTGCACCGGCAGCTCAAGCTGGGAATCACGAGCGTAATTGAGGCCGGCTCCTTCGTGGATCCGAATGTGGCCGGCTCCTACGCCGAGTGGGAAGTTTTGTATGCCAAGCACGGCGACAATCTACCGCGCGCCTCGGTGCAGGTCCAGTTTCCCGGCGACGCCAAGACGGGCGAGGCAAAATTGAAGGAATTTGGGCGCAAGACCGGTGACGGCAACGAGCGCCTGCGTGTCGGTTCCATCGGTGAAATGGCCGCGGACGGCGGTTTCACGGGTCCGACGGCCTGGTCGCTGTACGATTACAAAGGCCAGCCGGGATTTCGCGGACGCGCTTTTTTCACGCCTGAGCAGATCCACGCCAACATCGAAGCCGGGCACAAACTGGGCTGGCAGTTCGGAATCCACGCCATCGGCGACGCAGCTATCGCGATGACGGTGGACGCCTATGACAAGGTGTTACAGGACTATCCGCGCAACGATCACCGCCATTATCTCTGCCACTTCACCGTGCTTCCGCCGGAGCGAACCATGCAGATCATGGCGAAGCAGCACATTCTGATCGCGCAGCAGCCGAATTTCACGTACAACCTGGAAGGCCGTTACAGCGACGCGCTGGAGGGCACGCGCCTCACCAAGAACAACGCGCTGCAGACTCCCATCAAGCACGGCATCTTCATGGCGTTTGGCAGCGATAACCTGCCCATCGGGCCGCTTGTTGGCCTTTATGCCGCGGTCACCCGCAAGGGCGAAAGCGGCAAAGTTTTCGGCCCGGAGGAGGCCGTCAGCATGAAGGACGCACTCACGATGTACACCCGCAACGGCGCATTCATTACACGCGAAGAGAACATCAAGGGCTCGCTGGAGCCAGGCAAACTAGCCGATATGGTGGTCTTCCCGGAGGACATCCTAACTATCGCGCCGGAGAAGCTGTTGGCACTGAAAGTCGATATGACCATCGTCGGCGGACGCGTGCTGTACGACCGCTCCCAGGCTTAGCGTCTTAAAACTCCAGCCGCAGCGCGAACTGCATGGAACGCGGCTCCAGCGTGCCCTGAAACTCGCCGAATGTCTGGGGCGATTGCAGGCTCAGGCTCGGATTGGTGAAATTCGGATGGTTGAATGCGTTGAACGCCTCCGCGCGGAATTGGAGCCGTTTGCCTTCCCAAGGCAGATTGAACGCCTTGCTCAGCGCCGCATCCACATTGAAGATCGGCGCTAAGCGTACGGCAGCCCGAGTTCCCGCGCCTTCCGGCGGCTGGTCCTGGAAATTACTCGACATGCTCGTGTTCGAGAAAATGCTAGGAATGCCGTTTTGATCGATGTGCACGCCGCCCGATGGCGTCGGCGTAGTCATCACCGCCAGTGAGCTGAGCCAGTAGTTGCTGTTATAGGCGAGGTCGCCTTCCACTGCGCTTGGCAGCGCGGTGCTATAGCGCCACACACTTGAAATCTGCCATCCGCCCACCGCTTGATCCAGCCAGCCCGGAGCATTGTGCAAGAACGGCCGGCCCTTGCCGAACGGAAGCGCATACATAAAATTCGCGTTGAAGTTGTGCCGGATGTCGAAATCCGAAGAGCCGCGGAAGGCGCTCAGGTTGTAAATGTTCTGAATGGAAGCGCCCTGTTCTCCGGCTCCGGATTCAGCCGCCGAGCCGTTGTCGATGGAATGCGACAAGGTGTAATTGAAGTCGAATTGAAAACCGCTTGAATAGCGGTGCCGGAACGTTACCGTCAGGCCGTGAAAGTCCGCTTCTCCAGCGTTCATCCACATCGGCATGGTGCTGCCTTGTTGCGCGAAGAACGTGTAGCATCCTGGAACGCTCAGGCACTTGCCGGGAATATACGCGCCATTGATACGGTCGGCGGCGTGCAAGCTGTCCAGAAAGCTGCTTCCGAAAACGCCATACACGCTGTAAAAATAATTAGCCGACGCGCTGCCGGGGAAATAGAAGTTCTTGTATCCGGGCCAGACATTGTTCACGAACGGCAGATTCGGGACCAGGCCGGGATTGTTCATCACTTCCTGGGCGATCAAAGCCGCGGCGTTGTTGTACGGCACGCCGGCGCCGTTTGCGAGCGTGTTGGCGAGATTGTAGACGATCTGCGCGTTCCGCTGCCAGGTCACACCGGAGGCAGGATCTTTATAATTTTCCAGCGGCGTGTACACGTCGCCTTGCATGAGCAGCCGGCGCGACAGCCTGCCCACGTAGCCAATCTCCATCGTGACCTTGCCGGGCAGCTCTCGCGAGTAATCCGCGTTCAAGATGATCGAATAGGGGGTCTTCAGATCGGGCGAAATGCCGAGAAAAGTGCCGGTGATGGCTGCGATGGCGGGAGGCGTGTAGGGAAATCCTCCTGCGGCGGCCGCGGGCAGATCCGGGTACGTCCCGTTGAAGCGCGGCGAGGTGCTGAAGCTGTACGAGTCGGGAAAATTGGTTGGATTGGAAAGGCCCAAAGAGCCGTATTGGTCATAGTTCACCACCAGGTCGTTTCCGAACTGGTCGTAGGCGAGCGCGGCGCCGACGCGAAACGCGCCCGTCTTGCCGAACAATTTTCCGATGAGACCGCTGTGATCGGTGGGAGCGTACGCCAGGCCGAACCGTGGCGCGAAGTTCGCATTGTCGGGACTCCACCAGGACGATTTCCCGTTGACCGGGCCGTTCAAGGCATAGGCGAGCGTGAAGTCGGACATCTGGTTTGCCGGAACACCTTGCGCCTGCAAACCATTTCGTTGCGCGAGATATTGATTCAGAGGCACGGTGGTATCCACTTGAAGCCCGTTCGCCTCATAGGGTGGGCGGAAATTCTCGTACCGCAGTCCGAAATTCAACGTTAGCTCTCGGCTCACGCGCCAGGCATCTCCAATGTAGCCCGCGTAGGAATGTTCGATGAACGAGCGCGCTTGCGGCGTCCCCTGCGGGAGTAGCTGTCCGTTTCGCTTGTATTGATAAGTGACAAAAACGTCATTCAAGATGCCGAGCAAGCTTGCCGACGCGTTCGTCACCGCGGTCGGATTGGCCAGCTGCAGATTCGGATTGCTGAGCTTGCCCGCGAGATAGGTTTGCACCGAAGTGTCGATGTCCTCGCCCAGTCCGATCAACTCGGTGGCGCCATATGCATACAGCGGAAATGCATTGGTAAATGTGGACGTGTTGTTTTGGTTCAGCCGGATGTTGGCTCCCATCGTGATGGTGTGTTTTCCCTTGGTCCAGGTCACATCGTCGACGAAATTGTTCAAGGGATTGACGCGCCCTCTGGCCCGCGCGCTCCAGTTCTCTAGCGACGACAGAGCGGTTGGTTCGAATTGGAATCCGGTTCCCGACACACCCGAGAGGTTTTCATCCAGCCGGGTCAGTCCATAAGTAAACGAGTTGATCAGAGTTGGGCTGAGAATGGCGGTGTAGTGTGCTGACAGTCCCTTGTTGTTGTCGCGCTGGATGGATGCAGGCGCTTGTCCAGGAAATTCAGCCAGGATCTGATCGATGGTGTTGTCGCCCAGGGTGCCTCGCAAGCTCAACGTATGTTTTCCGGCGTCATCGAGCTTGTAATCGAGCTTGGCCACCCACGCCATGTCGTTCAAGTGGTCGGGAGCATTAAAGCGGTAACCGCTGAAATTCAATCCTCCGTCCTGGCCGAATGCGGGATCGTTGCCGGCTGGATATTGGTTCAAAATCTTTTGATACGGGACGTTCAAGCCAATGCCCAAGGGATCGATTTGAGGAAGCTCGGAAGGCCCGATGGTCTGCACGCTGCCATCGGTCAACTGCGCCTGCAGAATCCCCTGCTTAAGCGTCTCCGATGGCACGGCGCGCACCTGAGCCACGCTGCTGGCGTCCACGCGCTGTTCCCAGTTCACGAAATAGAACAGCCGGTCTTTCTTGATCGGCCCGCCAATGGAAGCGCCGAACTGGTTGCGCACCAGTTGTTGCACCGGCACGCCGGATTGGTTGTTGAACCAGGTGTTGGCCGAGGTCGCGGTATTACGGTTGTATTCATACAGCGAACCGTGCAGCTGATTGGTCCCGCTCTTGGTCACCAACACCACCTGCCCGCCTGAAGAACGCCCCTGATCGACGCCCTGGCCGCCTACTGTAACGCGGAATTCCTGAACCGAATCGAGCGGAATCGGCAACACGGAATTGAAGCCGGAGTTCACGTTGTAGTTATTTCCGTTCACGCCCTGGTAGGTAGTGCCCGTAGTCGTGTTTTGACTTACCAGGCCGGCGTTCTGATTGTCGTTGACGTCCACGCCGTCCAGCGTGATGTTGTTCTCGTCGCGCCGCGCGCCCAAAACCTCGCCGTTGGTTGTCACCCCAGGCTGCAAGCTGAGCAGTTGCACGACATTTCGCGTTTCGAGCGGAAGCTCGCGCACTTGCAGCTCTGAAAACGCGTTTCCTACCGAGGCATCCACGGTGTTGATGGTGGACGCTTCCGCGGCGACATTGACCGTTTCCGTGGTCTTGCCCAATTCCATTCGAAGGTCGAGTGTGGTTGGAGTGTTCACCAGCAACTGTACGTCCGTGCGAGTGAGGGTGCTGAAGCCGGGCGCTTCGGCCAGCACTGTATAGGTGCCTGGAGAAAGCTGCAGGAATTGATATTCGCCGTTGGCGTTTGTCAGCACCGAGCGGTTGAAGCCCGTGTTGGCCGAACTCAACGCAACCTTGGCGTCGGCGATGACCGCGCCCTGAGGATCGGTTACTGTGCCGCGAAGCAGTGTGGTGGACTGCGAAAATCCGCCAAACGAGCCGGCAATAGCGAGAAACAAGAAACCAAAAACGTGACGCAAGCCAGGTTGAATAGGCATGGACACAACTCCTCTGTATCAAAAGTTGGGTCTGCGAGAAACGAGCTCGCTACACGTGTTGGTGTATCGCGATGTCGCGACGGGGAGTGTAAGCTCGATACACCAGGACGGCCTACCAACCAGGCAAAGGTCGGTGCGTTAATTATCCGGTAGCGCCTATCTACTGTCAACGCGCCGGCTCATAGAAATTTTCTATTGGCTTGTTGGCCCGCTTGTTAGAGCGGTTCTTTTCCCGCGTTACAGAAGATTTAGAGGCCAACCGGCGTCCATCGGTTGGGGTGAGGCTATACTCACGCATCTATTTACGATCTTCCTGCACCTTGGCTTCCTGGGACTGGTGATTGTTGGGATACTGGACTCCTCGTTCCTGTTCATGCCGCTTGGAAACGATTTGTTGGTGGTGGCAATGGCAGCACGGGCTGGCGGACCGGATAAGGCGCTGTTCTATGCCGCCACGGCCGCCATCGGTTCAGTTCTGGGCTGCCTGATCCTGGACGTTGTGGCGCGCAAAGGCGAACAAGCCGGCTTGGAAAGGCACGTACCCAAAAAGCGCCTGGAATTTCTGAAAAAAAAGATCAAGAAAAGGGCCGCCCTGGGGGCTGGCCTTGGGAGCGATTATGCCTCCGCCTTTCCCGTTTACACCGTTTGTGGCGGCGGCCGCGGCGATGCAGTATCCCCGCAAAAAACTTCTGAGCATTATCGCGGTGGCACGTTTTATCCGATTCGCGACCGAAGCCACGCTGGCGACCTTTTTCGGCCGGCACATCCTGCGGTTCGCCGCAATGCCGGCCGTGCATTGGTTTATTGTCGGGTTGATCGTTGTTTCTGTCGCCGGAAGTGCGGTTTCGATTTATCGGTGGGTCCGGCGCCCGGCGCGCGCGGCGGCTTGATGCGATTCCTAGGCACCCCCGGCTTTGCCGTATGCCTTCACCGCGCGCTCAATGCTCGGAGCTGCCACGCCCAGATCTTGCGGGTTCATGCACGGACGAGCCGTCAGCTTCGCGTTGAAAGCCAGGAACCATGGCTCGGCGATAGCGGGAAGCTGCGATGCGTCTTTCATGTCAAAAAAGATGTACGCGGTGCGCTCGCCGTTTTCCTCGGAAAAGTAAGCTGCTTCCGGCTTGAGGTCCTCGACAATCTTTTGAATGGTTGTTCCCAACGTGCCGGCTCGCGCCGCTGCATTACCTGCTTCAACAGGAATAGAGACTCTCAGCATCATACGCATATTAGTGCCCTCCCAAGGCACAATTATACTTGACCGCGAGATCTGCTATCAGGGTTTAACGATCGAACGTGTTTATCGTCGCGGGGCAGGATCACCTGGCGTTTAGCCCGGCGAAGAAGGCTTTTCGACTGCTAGTCGTCATCAAAAGCTTCGCTCGCCTCCGCCACCGCGCCCGCAATGCGAGTGCTGCTGATCAACCCCTTCACATCTTCGGGCGAGTCCAGGCCATCGGAAGTAACCAGTGCAAGAGAGGCATTCTGCCGGCGCATGGTTCTGCAGACCATGCCGAGCGGTGCCTGCTCCCGCACCAAGCAGAAGTCGCGCCGCGCCACCTCGCCCACCTTGGCGCCATGGCAGGCCGGGTTTCGCCGCCATCTTCGCTGGACACCAGTCCTACCACCCGGCCGTCCTCAGTGACCAAATACCAAACAGACGGATCGGCAGCGGGGTGCTTCCGGAACTCCTCCACCGTTTCGCTCGCCGGAACCGTTTCAATCCTGGTATCCATGAGGGACTTGGCCGAGTTGGTGAGATAAACATGGGTTTGCAGCGCCTCGGGAACCGGATGCCCCCGTAAAACCAGTTTCCGGGTGTAGATGCTGTTTCTAATGACGGCCCGGCGAACTCCGTAGCTCACGGCCACCGTCAAAGTCATCGGAATGACGACGCGATAGTCGAGCGTCATCTCAAAGATCATCACGATGGCGGTCACAGCCGCCGCCGTGGACCCTCCCACTACACCTGCCATCCCCACTACTGCGAACGCGGCGGGATTGATATCCAGACCGGGTGCCAGGGATTTCACGATCATCCCGTAGGCTCCTCCCAAGGTCGCACCCATGAATAGCGCCGGCGAAAATACGCCGCCGGATGCTCCCGACCCCAAAGTTAGCGAGGTTGCCAGCAGCTTGAGGCCGAATAGCAATAACAATAGAACGAACCCGATGTGCGCGCCGGAAAGGACGTCCTGAATAGTCGCGTAACCGACCCCCTCTACGTAGTAGTGGCCGCATGTCATCATGAGCGCATAAAAGATCAGTCCCACCAGCAGCATTCCGATGCAGTGCTGCCTGTAATAGCTACCTCGGATGCGGTGCTCGAATATTGATTCAAATGCATACAGCGTTACGATGAACAGAGCGGAAACGAGTCCCGTAATGACTCCCAAGACCGCGTAGGCCATCAACACGAACGGATTCGTCAAATGAAAGTAGGGTGACTCGAAAGCCGGTATGAGAAATGCTGGATGCGGCCCGAACGCAATTTGCCCAACGTAGGTCGCCGCTACGGTGGCAATCGTGACGGGTACCAGCGTCCTGACGCTTACTTCGTGAAGCATCAGCTCCAGAGCAAACAAGACGCCACCCACGGGCGTGTTGAAGGTGGCGGCGATGCCTCCTCCGGCGCCGGCTGCGATCAGCGTGATCCGTTGCCACGTAGGCAAGTGCAGAAGTTCGCCGATGGTTGCGCTGAACGCCGAGCCGATCTGAACGATCGGCCCTTCCCTTCCAACCGAACCGCCGCTGCCAATAGAGAGCGCCGAAGCGAAAGATTTGATCACCGCCACGATGGGACGCATTCTGCCCCGGTGGTAATGAATCGCTTCCATCACTTCCGGGACACCGTGTCCCTTGGCTTCCGGTGCGTAGTTCTTCACTAGATACGCAACCACAAGCGCACCCAACACCGGAACGAAAATGACCAAGGGGCCAAGTGGACTGGCGGGCGTGTGCGCCGTAGCGTCGTAGGAGAACGATAGCTTTCCAAGGAACAGCAGGTTGTGAAATAGGGCGATCAGCCCGCGGAAGAAAACCGCTCCGAATCCGGCGACGATACCGGTGAGCAGGGCGAGACCTGAAAACACGAGCATTCTCGCCGGCTTCGCAGGTGGTTGGCTACCTTCGGGCATCGTGGTAACCTGCTGCGCCTGCCATTTTCAAAGTGATAGCTAAATGGCGCGACCATGCATCACACCGCAAGATCGGGCGCACTCGATGGCAGTGCGCAGTTTTGATGCCACATAGTTGCGTCGTGCTCTATACAATTTGAGGCCTGTTCGTAGGGTTCGCGCGACAGGACTCCGATTGGCTGCGGATTTCGCGGCTGCAAAATCTACAGCGGCTGGAACATTCGTCAATCTCAATCGGGCTGCCGGGGAATTCCGGACCGGCTCGAAGCCAGTAATGGCGAGACAAATTGCCCCAAGCAGCCTCGGCCAGGGACAATTTGACTCCCGGTCTCGCCCATCAAAGCCTGGCTGCCAGCATAAAGTACTTGTTTTCCAACGATTGGACGCCGCGGCAACCAACTTGCTCACTAACGAGGTGTGACAGCGCCAAAAGGGGGAAACAATATGAAACCCGAATTGAAAGAGATGGTTGAAGAGCTTCAGATGGCCTTCAACGAGTCAGTATGCGAGTCCGACCGCATCGCCGAGGTCTTAGCTGAGATCAAGCGCTCCGGTTACGAGGTTGTTCTGGCGCTGGATGTCACCATCGGAGTGACGGCCGCCAAGCAAGAGCACGTTGAGGAAACGCCGGTAACGCCCGCTGTTCCGGGCCAATTCACGCTCAACGATGAAGACCGCATGTTTCTGAGTGGCCTGCATGTCGCTGCCGATTAGCGGCACCAATTCCCGGCGTATGCGCACTCAGTTGTCGCCCGCGCGTCCGTTCGCCGGCCATCGCCGCCCGATTTTCCGCTACGATAAAGTTTCCCCAAAAGAATGTTCCGCTTCGAGACAGCCGGAGAATCGCATGGACAGTGCCTGGTCGCAACCCTGACGGGTCTGCCCGCCGGACTGCCGATCTCGCTTGATTTTATAAACCGCCAACTCTGGCGCCGCCAGCAAGGCTTCGGCCGCGGCGGACGGATGAAGATCGAAACCGATCAGGTCGAAATCGTGGCCGGCGTACGGCACTCCAAAACCATCGGTTCCCCTATCGCGCTCATCATTCAAAACAAGGACTGGAAGAACTGGACCGAAGTGCTTCCCGTCGAAGACATCGACGGCGCCGAAGACAAGCGCAAGCCCGTGACGCGACCCCGTCCGGGACACGCCGACCTGGCAGGAAGCATCAAGTACAATCTCGAAGAAGCCCGCTACATTCTGGAACGGGCCAGCGCGCGCGAAACCACCGCACGCGTCGCGGTGGGCGCTTTCGCGAAAACTCTGCTGGCCGAATTTGGCATAGGTGTGCTCAGCCACGTCATCGGCATTGGGGAAGTTCGCATGGCCCGCCAAGCAAGCTGGGAGGAACTAATAGCGCTCCAGGAGAAAAACGAAGTCTTCCTGGCCTGCGTCGATCCCGAGACCGAAAAGCAGATGAAGGAAGTGGTGGACTGCGCCTATCGGACTGGCGATACCGTGGGCGGCGTATTTGAAGTGGTGGCGCATAACGTCCCGGTCGGTCTGGGCTCGCATATCACTTGGGATTCGCGTCTGGATGGACGTCTGGCACAAGCCATTGTCTCCATGCAGGCGGTTAAGGGCGTAGAGATCGGCTTCGCCGCCGAGGGCGCGGCTTCATTCGGCTCGCGAGTGCAGGACACGATCCACTACAATCGAGAAGAGCGGCGTTTCAGCCGCGGCTCGAACCGCGCCGGGGGCTTGGAAGGCGGCATGACTAACGGCCAGGACGTGCTGGTCCGCGGATTCCTCAAGCCGATTTCCACGCTGCGCCGTCCGCTCGAATCGGTGGACCTGGTTACGCGCGAGCCCGCGCTGGCCGCCTACGAGCGCAGCGACGTCTGTGTCGTTCCGGCGGCCGCGGTGATTGGCGAAGCCATGGTGTCGATCGTGCTCGCGCAGGCGTTCTTGGAAAAATTCGGAGGCGACTCGCTGGAAGAAACCCGCCGCAACTTCAATGGCTACCAGGAGCAGGTCAGAAATTACTGATGACGTATCCGATCGTTTTGTACGGCGAGCCGGTGCTCGAAAAACAAGCTGAAACCATCACCGAATTCGATACACCCGAACTGCACAAGCTGGTGGACGACATGTTCGAGTCCATGTACGCCGCCAAAGGAGTGGGTCTCGCGGCCCCGCAGATCGGGATCTCCAAGCGCATCGCAGTCATCGATTTGTCGGTGGCCGAGGACCCCGCCCAGAAAATCGTGCTCATTAATCCTGAGATCATCGGCAAGGAACAATTCCAGACCGGCGAGGAGGGTTGCCTGAGCATTCCGGGCTTCCGCGAGCAGGTGACTCGGCCCGGGAAAGTCAAGGTGCGAGCCCAAAATGCCAAGGGCGAG
>Ga0335083_10000730_pt1 | contig 47606 bp, 21 predicted proteins | sample Lox_Sample_42_FD_206716 | JGI IMG/M metagenome (GOLD analysis project Ga0335083, IMG submission 206716) | Soil microbial communities from Loxahatchee National Wildlife Refuge, Florida, United States - Lox_Sample_4.2 | ecosystem: Environmental > Terrestrial > Soil > Wetlands | place: USA...
TTCTATCTCTAGGTCTTATAATAAAGAATTAAGGTATTATTCTACAAATAATTTTAAAAATAAAGATATTTCTAATGGACTACAGGATATTATAAAAGAATTAGATATAAATCCTATTTTTATATTTGAAAATTTGAATTTAGAAATTACTAGAAAACAAATATTAAATGATACAAAAGGTTTAAGTGGTATTTATATGATAGTAAATAAAATATCAAAAGATTATTACGTAGGATCTGCGTCTACTAATAGATTTTATTCTAGATTTAGCAATCATCTTATTTATTTGAGAGGAAGTAAAATATTAAAATTAGTAGTTAAGAAATATAGTTTGAATAATTTTGCTTTCCTTATATTAGAATTATACCCAAACGTTATTACTAAAGAAAATAATAAAGAATTACTGGGTTTAGAAGATAAGTATTTAAAATTACTATTGCCTAATTATAATATACTTACAAAAGCAGGTTCAAGTTTTGGATATAAACATACTGAAATAGATAGACAAAAAATGAAAGATATATATAATGACATTAGGTGAGAAAAGATAGGAAATTTAAATAGAGGTAAAAAATTGAAACCTGAAATAATAGAGAAATTAAGACAAATAGCTCTTAATAGACCACCTATGTCTGACGAAGTAAAAAATAAATGTATATCTAATGGAAGACCTGTTACCTTATATAACTTAAATAGAACTGTCTATGGTAAGTATATTTCTATAAGGGATGCAGCAAAAGCTATAAATTGTAGTGAAAAAACAATTAGAAGAGCACTTAAAACAGCTAAAAAATTAGTAAAAAGACAATGAGTAGTTAAAGATATTAATAATAAATTTAATTAAAAAATAATATATTGTATGTATTTGTCTTTAAAATTATCGTATTAAATTATAGTCCCATTAGTAATAATCTTTTTGAAATTTTTATAAAAAAAAAAGATAGATTAAAATGGTATAACTCGACGGAGTTATAAAATAATCTTTTGTATTATTTGGCGATATATGTGAAAACGGTCAAAAAAATATTTTTTTTATAGATCGTCGGCTTGGGCCTTGGGCCTTGGGCCTTGGGCCTTGGGCCTTGGGCCTTGGGCCTTGGGCCTTGGGCCTTGGGCTTATAAAAAGTCGGGACAGACTGGGTCACTTATAGGTAGCTTAAATGTTACTTAATGCACAGGCGGAACTTTGACTTAAGGTCACAGATTATACGTAATTAAAGTTTTTCGCCCCGGCGGGCCTTAGCTTAGGGTGAAAATAAAATTATCTTCCCTACCCCAGGGGGAGAAGTTCTTCTGGCTTATCTAAAGTAAGTAAGTTTGTATGTTTTACCATTTGGACAGATGTCCCTCTGAGGAAAAAGAAAAATAGGAAATCTATTAAATTATAATAAAAATTATTCCCTATATTTATTAAAATCAAATTCAGATAAAGAATTTATGAGTTTATTTATTGGTTTTATGGATGGAGATGGTTATTTTGATATAGGTGAACAAAAACAATATAATAAAAAAAATAAAAAATTAGTTAATAGTACTATAAGAATACGTTTGGCTAGTAATGTTCATGAAAGAGATTTACCTTTATTTCAATATTTTAATAAAAAGTTAGGTGTAGGTAAAATATCTAAAATGTCTGGTGACAGAAAACAGGTAAGAATAATTTTTTCTAAAAAAGATTTGGTTAACATAATAATTCCTTTGATGAAAAAATATAATATCTCCTTTTTAACTAGTCAACGTATCAAGCAGTTTGCAAAAGTTAATTATATTTTAAGTAATTCTATAATACAATGAAAAGATGTAAATTTTATAAATATAAAAGAAGATCATAACAAGTCATGAATTGATTTATTAAAGTTAGATTATTTTCCTAGTTGGTTAGTTGGTTTTACTATTGCTGAAGGTTCATTTGGATTTAAGGCAAGTGGTAGCGCATTTTATAATCTTAAACAAAAAGGTGAGGAAAATCTAAACTTGTTAAAAGCAGCTTCTTTTATAATTACTGGTAAAAAGAATTATTTATTTAATCCTGATTCTTTGGGTAATTATCAGCTAAGTTTAGTATCTAAATTTGACATTCAAAAAGTAGTCGATTTCTTCAGTTTTTACAATTATTTATTGTTAGGTTATAAACTGAAACAGTATAATATTTGGTTAATAAACATAAAAATAAGTAATAGGTATAAAAGTACTATCATACCTATTGAATAATAAGTATAAGAAATTTAATGGATTTATTCCTCATATGCTAAATATTTTGTGTATACACTTTATAGATAAGTATAGTTAAGCATTTAATATAAAGGTAATTATATATATTGTATAAAAATTATAGAAATTGCTTATTACTAATAAATCTAAAATAATGTATTAGCGACACTATTGAAAACGAGTTAACTATATTTAATGTAAAAGAAGACCGTCGGAAAAATATATTTTCGCTACTGATTAGTACAATAGTGGGTATCTGAAATGATATTTAATGTATATTCGAAATAAAAATATACATATTGGTATTTTTATTTGGCTACTGTAATTACGAATCTTTTATCCGCGATTCCTTGATTAGGACAATCATTAGTTGAGTTCTAAAAAAAAAAATACAAGATCCATATATGTTTAGATATCATATAAATAAGGATAATAAATATAAAATGAAAAATAGATTTAATTTAATATAAATAATAAGTTTTATCTATACTTCGTTTATTTATTTATTCTTGTGTAATGAGTCTTTATTATAAATAAATCTTAATATCCTATGATTTAAGCGAACATCTATTAAAAATTTAATTAAATTTTTAATTTATTCAATTAGAATTAAGATATTTATAATTTAATCCTGTTTTGTATTTATAATGAGCTCCTTAAAACAGTAATGTTTTAAAAGTATAATAGGGAATATTGCAAGAAATACTTATAATTCCTAACCTTCCTTTATAAGGGAACTTGCAGCATAGCTTGATTTAGCTTAAAATAGAGTTAAGAATGTTCAACGACTAATGAGTGAGTAATGCTAACAATAAACTCAACATGATAACCCTATAACCTGATTTTTAAGGTTGAAGACATAGTCTATAAATCGTGAGGTTTAACATAAATTTAAATATTTATAAAATACAGTTGTTTGAGGAGGTTTATTAATAGATGAATCATATTACGATATCGTAATATTAAAAATTTTGCTTAATGCTGGGAAATCTTTGGAGCTTAATCATAATAATATTATTAATATTATTATTAATATTATTGATATTTGGAGGGTAAGCTTAGAATTTGCATACGATTTATTCTTGATTTTAATTTCAATTATATACGTGAAAATAGCAATGACATGGAGACTATCAGCAGAGATGAAAAGTTTTCATACTTTGGCAATCTCTCAGAGACTACAAGCAGCCCACAATAGAGAAAATTTCTTATACCCATATTTAGTTGGTTTAATTGAAGGCGATGGTTATTTTAGCATTTCAAAAAAAGGTAAATATTTAACATATGAATTAGGCATTGAATTATCAATAAGAGATGTTCAGCTTATTTATAAAATTAAAAGTTTATTAGGTGTTGGAGTAGTGAGTTTTAGAAAAAGAAAAGAAAATAGAAATATGGTAATTTTACGTATTAGAAATAAAAATCATTTGAAAAATATAATTATACCAATATTTGATAAATATCCTATGCTTTCAAGTAAACAATCTGATTATGTAAGATTCAAAAATAACCTACTTTCAGATATAAAATATTCAAGTGATTTACTTGAATATACTAGAAGTAATGAATATCGGAATCCCACCGATATGTATATTGATTCTATTATAAGTAAACCATATTTTGTTGCTTGATTAGTAGGATTTATAGAAGCTGAAGGTTGTTTTAGTATATATAATATAGGTAAAATGAAAAATTATACTGTAGCTAGTTTTGATATTAGTCAAAAAGATGCGTATATTTTATTATTTGCTATTAATAAATATTTATCTTTTTCCCCATCTATATATAAAGATAAAAGTAATTGTTTTAGAATTAAAGTTACGAGTATAAGGTCAATAGAAAATATAATTAAATTTCTAAAAAAAGCACCTGTAAAATTAATGGGTTATAAAAAATTACAATATATACTTTGACTAAAAAATTTGCGGAAAATAACTAGATATTCAAAAAGAATAAAAATTCCATCAAAATATTAAGTATGCTAGAAATAATAGTATAGTCCGATCAATAAAGAAATTTATTGTGTGAAGTGAGAGTATTTAATAAATATATTAAATATGGGACTTCCAACAAAAATGTTCTGTTAATTCAGCTACTATAAATAGATTTTTTTCATTACATTTCACATTACCTTTTATATTAGCAGCCTTAGTAGTTGGACACTTATTATACCTTCATGTAAGTGGTTCATCCAATCCAATCGGAACTACATCTAATACAGATAGAGCACCGTTTCATCCATATTTCGCGTTTAAGGATCTCGTTACTGTTTATTTATTCCTTTTATTTTTTGCTTTAATTATTTTTTTTGCACCAGATAAATTAGGTTATTTATGGCCTATTTTGATAGATTTTATCTAAATAAATATAATACTGTATGCTTAAAATATGTAATAGTATTATATACTTAAGTTATCAATGTAATATTTTTTCAAATGTTACTCTACTTAGTAAAAATTGTATTTACTTTATATATAAATATAATATCATATATAAGCAGGAAACTTTTAATTTTAAAATGAATATGTCATATATTATATGATAATATCTTCTATTTTATATAAAGGATCCCTAAAGACTAGACGTGTTAATACCTTTGTTTTGTCTTATAATAACGAAATTACTGATCCTAAAAAAGAAAGGATCTGGATTAGAGGTTCAATTTATTTTTTAATTAATTGGTTTGATAGATGGAGATGATAGTTTATTAGTTCATAAAAATAATTCTTAGATCCTTTCTTGTGAAATAATAGTACAAAAAAGAGATGTAAAAGGTTTATTTCAAATTTAAGAAAAATATCGTGGTTCTATTTTAAATAGAAGTAATATTAATAAATATGTGTAAAGAGTATATATAAAAAGCATATGTTGAAAAATTATTTTTTGATTTAAATGATAAAACTAATAACAAATAGTAAAAGTATTTAGTTAATAAAAATGGATAAGTATTAAATATCTAATCTATTCTTATTAAATATAATAATATTAAGTTAAATTTACTTTCATTATCAAGATTTATTGATAGAGATGGTTATTTTTCAATTAAATACAATTATACTTTACGAATATCTATAACACAAAAACGTTAAATATATTATATTTTATTATATTAAAAATAAATTGAACTGTGCTAATATTTATTATAAAAAAAAAGAGGATCCGTTTCCTGATTAAAAAACGGATCGGATCCTTACTTTATATGGATCCAATCCACCTGGTAATATTTATAATTATCCTATAATAGATATGAAAGGTAAAAAGAGAATATTAACTTAAATAAGTTAATATCCTTTAATAACAAGTAAATATTATGATTATCTTAAATTTTGCAAATTAATAGAATATAAAGAATTATATTATTATTAGAAAAATAAATTGAAGATTTAATTAAATTATTTAAAGATAGGTATAAAAAGTAGTCTTTCATACTAATATTTATTAATAGAAATATTTTGTATGTAATAAGCATTCAGATAATTATATTGAAGCAAACTCAATGCAGACACCTGCATCTATAGTACCGGAATGATAGAAATGTCTAATATAAATTTAGGTTTATATTTATAACTTTACTATATACTAAGAAATTAAATAAATTATTTATTAATAATTAGAAGGAAGAAAAAAATATATATGTAGATATATTTTTTTTTTTCCTCAAGGACTACATGTAAAGTATAAAAAAAAAATATTTTTTATTATGAAATAGTCTATTAAAACGATTTATCATTATTATTACTTATTTCTTCATATACATTATTATTTGGAAGATCTACTAAAGATGTAAAACGATTAAAAAAAGTTGAAAGAGCCTTAATTAAAATACCAAAAGATGTAAAAGATATATTAATAGGAATAATGTTAAGTGATGGGCATATATCTCGCCGATCAATTACGGGTAATCCTAGGTTTATTTTTAATCAAAGTGGAAAAAAAGAAAAACGTGCATATTTTGAATTGATTTATAATATATTCAAACCTTTTTGTAGTTTTAATTTCAATCCTTATATAAGAAAATGAAAAGATAATATAACAGGTAAAGAGTATTCATCTATAAATTTTGCAACTATGCAATTACCTTGTTTTATTGAACCTTATTCAATTTGATATAAAGATAAAAAGAAAATAGTACCTAAAAATATAATGGAACTTCTAACACCAATTGGTTTAGCTCATTGAATAATGGGTGATGGTTCGAAACATAATTTGGGTCTTCATTTAAGCGTTTATGCCTTTAGTAAAAAGGATGTAAATTTATTAATTAATACATTAGAAATTAAATTTCATCTAAAATGTTCTATACATAATTTATCTTCAATAGGGCATAAACCTCGTATATATATATGAAAAGAGTCAATGCCTTTATTAAAAGATTTAGTTAAATTGTATATAATACCTGAAATGAAATATAAAATAAATGAGTAATTAATTTAAAAATGATTTATTACCATTCTATGCAATATTAAGATCTATACCTAATAAATTATTAGGTGTAATTAGTATGTTCGTGGCTATTTTAATTCTTCTAATTTTACCTTTTGTTGATACAAGTAGAATTAAAGGAAGTACATATAAACCATTACATATATTAGCTTTTTGAATATTCGCTTTTAACTTTTTAATTTTAATGTGATTAGGTAGTTGTCATGTTGAGGCATAGCGCCATTTAACTTTTATATGTCGTGATTAAATAGAATAAGATCCTTCATTGCTTCTGTATTATGATGATAATTCAGAAATAAGGTAATTCTGAAAAGATTTTACTGAATTTAGCATTTTCTGTAATTATACTCTTTAGGATAAAAGCTATATAGGCTTGAACTAAATCATTTTTCCTTCTTGTTTCTTAATTTACTTTCTTTTAATTCATATTTTTTATTTATACAATTTATAATAAATCTAAAGAATTATTAGGATATAAGTTATAATAAAAACATTTATTTTATAATATTTAGATATGTAGAAAAAGGTGCCTCTTTTCTACATAAGAAGCATCTAATATATTATTTTTTTTTGAAGATATAATGAAAATTTAGTATCTAAAAAGAGAATTCGAACATATAAAGGTAATATGGGATTACCTAAAGAATAACATTAAATAGGAAATTTTATAAATCTTATAATTATATTATCATTTTTCATTATACTTAATTCAAAATAAAATTTGATAATCTTTATACTTTACTTTATAGTTTATATATTTCTTTTTTTAATAAATTATATCTATGGTAACAGAGTTATTTAAAACCTATAATATATCTTATTCTAATAAAAAAAAAATAAATATTTTAATAAAATATTTATTTTTTAGTATATTTATTTTTATGTTTACTGATCCTTTTTTAGTTTATTTATTTTTTTTTTTTATCTATATTGATAGGGAAGAATTACAACAATATTAGTTATATTAATTATAACAATAGCTTATTTTATTAGTTAAAATAAATTTTAATTGATAAATTATTATAATTATTAGAATTGTATTATAATAATTTATATATATTTTTTATCACTCCTTCTCAACATAAAATTATAAAATTTGATTTAATATTTAATATTATTAAATAATTAAGAAATTAATAAATAATTTGTTAAATTATTTTTTTTAGAAATAAGTTATTAAGCTCTTAATAAGATAAAAAAGAATAAAAATAAATTTATATTAAATATATAAATTTATTTAATTAGAAAAGAGGGATCCATACTTTGTATAAATCTAATAATTTTTTTTTATTTAAAAATAATATTAATTAAATAATAAATTATAAGTAAATTATTATTATTATTGTAGAGAGCCCTATGCAGTGAAAATTGCAAGTATGGTTCGAGAATGGATTATAAAATTTATAATATAAATTGTACACTAACATATAAATAAGCAAGAGTACATGTCTATAAATTTATATAATTTTAGTTCATCCTTATATCTTAGCAGGCCAAATTGCTACTGCTTATTATTTTATACATTATTTAGGAGTAATACCATTAATTGGTTTAATAGATAATGTATTAAGTATAATAGGTTCAAATTGAAAGGACTTACCTAATACTAATATAAAGGATGAATGACGAATATTACTAGAAGCTGATCCAGCTAATATGTCTAAAAATGAGAAAGAATTATGAACAAGGGCTAAAAAAGAAATAATGACAAAAAATATTATAATTTCTCCTAATGCTATAGGAGGAATACTCGTATAATTTATAAAAAAAAATGTTACAATTTTTTTTAAGAATCTGGTCTAAGAATAATTTAAATATTATATTAATAATAATATATATTATTTATATTAATATAAATATATCGTTTATATATTTAATTATTATTTTATTGTTGCTTTACCCCCCCTCCTTGTTATTTCTTATAAAATAGTATAATATTAAGTTACCATACTATCCAAATATTTTTATTTTTTATGCTATTATATTGATATTAATACTGCTTTAAAAATAATCTCAATATAAAATCGGTATAGTTTAAGTGGTAAAAATGATTGTCTCATAAACAATAGCTAAAGGTTCAATTCCTTTTACCGATACAATAAGAATTATTCCTTTAAATGGATAAAAAAAAAAGATTATTTATAATTAATAAAAATTTCTATTAAAAAAAGAATATATCTATTACTTATAGTAAATATAAAAAATAAGGCTTTATCGTCTAATGGTTAAGACCCAGCGCCTTCAATGCTGTAATACGGGTTCGAATCCCGTTAAGGCTAAGCTAACTTATACAGGTTAAGCTGCTATATAAATGTATATATTTTATACAGTTCTTAACTGTATAAAATATATACTATATTAGCTTAATATATAAGCTTTATATCCTTAATAGGAAAAGATAAAGAGTTATAAGTTAATGAGTAATAACACACTTCTGGCTTATAAAAATTCTAATTATTTAATATTAAAATAAATATTGGGATTATAAAATATTAACTATAAAAGATAAGAAAAATTTAAAAATAAAAAAATTATTATTTTATTGTTAATAATACTTAAAAATAAAATGATAATTATTATTATGATCCATATTACTTAATGGTAAAGTGTCTGTTTTGTAATCAGAAAATGGGGGTTCGATTCCCTCTGTGGGTAAATTGTAATGAGGGACGTAAAAAGGATCAGGATATTTACTTTGTATGGAGGATCCGTACTTTGTATGGATCCAGAACCTAAGATTCTGGATCCTATGGTTCTAGATCCTCTAGATTATCGTCCATCTGGATCCTTCAAGAAATTACTCATAAATGATCCTCCAAACCTAGCCCCTGATTCCTTCTTATAATTAATTATGATTATAATAAATCGATAATTAATTTGAAATATATATAAATTTTATTTTATTTTATAATTAATGATTTATATTTTTTATATAAGGGCTATAGCTTAATGGTTAAAGCTTACCACTCATAATGGTATGATATAGGTTCAATTCCTCTTAGCCTTAGTAATAAAGTATATTATTTATACTATATTGTTAAAATATAATATTCTATTATATTATTATTATTAATATATTATATACTAGAATAAAATATATTAAATACTTGAATATTTTTTATATTAATAAAAGATTTAAAATATAATTATATAATAAATTTGAAAATTATATGAAAATATATATTATATGGTAAAATGGAATTACTAGAAATATAATAATGTAACCTACGTGCCGAAATAGGTAGCCGGGGCAGTCTTAAATCCTGCTATATATTATGTGTAGGTTCGAGTCCTATCGTGGGTATTTATAATATATATATTAAATATATAATTGACATATATAATATATGGATATATCAAATAAATATACATATATACTAAAAATAAATATGTCAATTAAATATAAACATGTATATATAATTGACATATATAAATATTAAAAAATATAGAGATAATTAAAACAAAATAATGATTATAAGTATATTTTTTATATTTACGGATAGCAGCACAAATTGGTAGTGCGTCTGCTTTGGGAGTAGGAGGCTGTTGGTTCGAATCCAATCTGTCCGAAGAATTGCCACATAATAAATTAGTGTAATATTATTTATTCTTAATAAATGAAACTTTTAATATCTAATGTAATAAATAATTGAATATTGAAATAACCTATAAATATAAGCAATTAATATTTAGTAAATCATAATTATATAACATATAAGATAAAATTTTATTTAAAAGATTAAAAATTATAGTGATTTTATTGTTTATTATTTATTTCTAATTTTAAATATGAGTTAAAATAAAAATAAATTAAAATAAGTTTAAGTTAGAATAAAAATAAATATAGTTTAAAATAATATATAAGTGGTGAATAAAATTAAAAGTTTTATAGGTAATTCGTAATTAGTATTAAAAATATGATATTAAGTAATAAAACTAATTTTCGAAGTAATATAAATAATAAATTAAAAATAAATATGTTTTTATTAAAAAAGTGACTGACACTTACACTGACACTGCCACTGAATAAGGTTATAAATAGTATATCCAATAATATAAATAAAAGTATATTATGATATAAAATTAATATAAATAATTTTAATATATATAAAAAAAATATAAATATTAATATATATAATATATTATCTTGAAAAATAAGTAAGGTAAATAAGAATCAAGTTTGTCAATTAGGTTCTGAAATACCTTTACCAATACATCCTTATCATATAGTAGATCAATCACCATGACCTTTAGCTTTATCTGGAGTTTTATTATCACTTACAATATCAGCAGTTCTATCATTTCACGGATATGTAATGGGAGATTTTTTATTAACATGTTCTTTAATATTATTAATGTGAGGAATGGGACTTTGATTTAAAGATATTATAACAGAAGCAAGTTATCTTGGATTCCACACAGATAAGGTTCAAAAAGGAATTTCTTTAGGAGTAGTTCTCTTTATTATTAGTGAAGTTTTCTTTTTCTTAAGTATCTTTTGAGCTTATTTTCACTCTTCATTAGCTCCAGCCATTGAAATAGGAGGTGAATGACCCCCAAAAGGTGTAGAGCCTGTAGATGCTTCATTACGACGGTGCAGTTATTTCAATAGGTTGTTAACTAATATTATAGACAAATATTCATTATTAAACAACTTACTCATCGATCATAAAAGTAACGGATTAACCAGAGTAGTCTTAGCCAACGAGCTAGGGTTACAAGGTCTGGGGATTAGCAAGAACCATACGAAATCTAATAGTTTATTGATGTTCGTTACATTAATGTCCTATTGTATGATATTGCGTTCCGCGTGTTCAGTGATAATTTCGAGTTTAACGAGAGTGAATTGCTATTTTAAAACAGGTTCATCGACTAGAGTATTATCGCTGGTTTCAGTTACTCTGAAGTACAAACGGCAACGGGATAATTGAAGCGTCCGCGTTGGGTCGATCCGTTCTTCACGTCCTGAACAGGCAAGGACTCGAAATGTTATCCAAGATTTAATACGAATTAAAATCTTGAACGATGAAATAATCAATACCGGGAACCTCGGACAAATCTATAAGGTTATCAAAGTTAAGTTTATGAAAATTATAAAATTTTATTCCTTAATAAAATTATATAATCATTTTATAAACAAACTGTCTATAAGAACTATTAGAATATCAAGACCAAATGGTCAAGATACTATATATTGATACGGGGGCAAGATAATCGAAAAAGCAAAGGCATCAAGTAATTTTGATGATAGTCTTTCTAAGAAGGATTTGTTTGAAATAAATAATTGTTACCTGTTAAAGTCTTCTGCTTCGCAGAAATACAAATTTAGTAAAAGAAAGATACTCCAATCCCGGAGGCAGAATTCGATATTGTTTATAAGATTCCATAATTTGAATCCAAATTCCACTCGAAGTTATACTCAAGTAGCTTACAAAGAGGATCAGGAAATACCTAATAAGGAAAGAGAAATTATAACTTGGAAACACAACTGGAAAATGATAACAGAAAATGTTCGGAAAAAACAGGTCAAATTAGCGGAAACAGCAGGAAAATTTGGTAAATATAGCATCAGAGTTGTTAAACTTCAAGAAGCATTAGCATTATCCTTGGAGTTTAGATTATTAGCAGTATTTAATGTGGCCAATAATAAAGGTAGTAAAACACCAGGACTTGATGGTATTATACTAAACGATGATCAATCTAAAAGTAAAATGGTTGAAGAACTAAAGAGTGTTTTAATAAAAAATCAAGACGTTGCATACCGTAGTGGACTAATTAAGAGAGTATATATACCTAAAAGTAATGGGAAATTGAGACCATTAGGAATACCCAATATAAAAGATAGATGTTTACAAGAATTGTTACGATTAATATTGGACCCAGTAGTTGAACCATATAGTGATAAACACAGTTATGGATTCAGAAAATACAGGTCTGCCAAAAATGCTATAGGTGCTATTAGAGTAGCACTACATAGCGGCGATAATAAAAATAATAAATATATATTGGATGCAGATATAAAAGGATTTTTTGACCACATTAATCACACATGATTATTAGATAACGTACCGTTAAGTAAATATCATAAACGTATATTGCAAAGTTGACTTAAAGCAGGAATAATCTCAAAAGGATATAAAGAAAAAGAATTAATATACCCAGATGAAGGAACTCCCCAAGGTGGTATAATAAGTCCATTACTTGGAAACTTTACTTTAAATGGTCTAGAAAATGTTGTTATTGATTCAATAAGGTCAATTACTAAACACAAATTACAATTAAAGAAAATTAAAAAGAGAAATGGATCAAGATCTACTATAGGACTAGGAGTTAAATGCATAAGATATGCTGACGACTTTGTAATATTAGCTAGAAATAAGAGAATATTAACACATTATGTTAAACCAACTATAGAAAATTTTCTTAGGGAACGTGGTTTAACATTATCAGAGGAAAAAACGAAAATTTTTGGTATCCAAAAGGAATCCCTTGATTTCCTTGGGTATCGGTTTAAGTACCAAGACAGATGAAAAAAATGTTACAGTTTTTTTAAAAATAAAATAGGACAATCAGGGATAGCTTTATTTCCTCAAAAAAGTAAATTACTTTCCCTAGTTGCAAAAATTAAAGAAATTATACAAAAATCATCCAATGATCATGCCTTTACTCTTATAACTAAACTAAATCCAATAATCAGAGGTTGATGCAACTACTATAATCTAGGGGAAAGTTCATATTATAGAAATAAGTTAAGATATTATTTATTCAAATTATGCTGGAAATGAGCTAAGAAAAAACATCCTAAGTGAGGAAAAAAAAGAATAGCTCAAGTATATTTTCTAAGGGGATCAGAAAATTCTCTTGCTCCGCTTCCTTTCAAAGGAAGAAAGTGAAATTTTAGAGGGAGAACTTTCTCAAATTCCAGATACAATTATAGTAAAGAAGGAAAATATATTTATCTAATAGATCCCACTGTAGTGGTATCTACGGTTAGTGCTATTAGATTCTTAATACCAGAAAAGATTATAAATATTAATGCCTTTGACATAAATTATTTAAAATTAATAGAGTTCCAAATCGGAACAAATATTATGTCACTAGGAAAAGAAGAATCTTTTAAAGGAAGATTATATAAAAAACAAAATGGTTATTGCGAAATATGTAAAAAACCTTTATTAGTGGATACTTTTTTAAAGGCAGGAAATCTTCACATAGATCATATCCGCCCTATTAGCGAAGGAGGATCAAGATCTAATATTTCCAATATGAGACTTCTCCATATCTGATGCCATAAGATTGTCCATAGGGAAAGGCAATCTATTTCTTAACTACTGATATTAATGTTGAAAACATATATTAGGTTTTTTTTTTTATTTCTTCGATTTATAAATAAAAATCTAGAAATAATTAAGAATGAGAATTTAAAATTAAATTTAATTAAATTTAATTTTAAATCATATAATACAATTAATAAAAGAGCTAAAGGTAAGGGTAAACCCAGCACTCTCTTATTAAAATTATTAATAAAAGAGCTAAAGGTAAGGGTAAACCCAGCACTCTCTTATTAATGTTATTTTTAAAAGTTATATAACTATTATTAAGTTATATAATTATTGAAATCAAGGCTTAGAAAAGAAATTCAATTATTTAAATTTATACTGCCGGACTAGAATAACGTAAATCAGCTGTATTGATTGATGAGGTTTGCATAGTGCGCTTATGGATTGAGCCGTATGCAGGGTGATCTGCACGTACGGTTCTTTGAGGGGATCCGGCTGCAAGGCGGGTTCCATCTCTAGTGAAGTACCAACAGCTAATACAACTATTTTATTATCCTCAGGTTCAGCAGTAACAGTTTCACATCACTCATTAGTCAATCAATTAATGGATTGAGCTAATTATGGTTCCGTAGCTACTATTGTATTAGCTATATTGTTTACTGCTTTACAGGTATTAGAATATCATGGTATTTCTTACACTATTACAGATAGTGTGTTTGGCTCGGTTTTCTATATGGGTACTGGCTTAATATGAGGCTCTTTTGTATTAATTTTATTATTATTTTATTCTAAATATGAACAAAAAAGGAATATTTATTGTTTATCTACCCTAATTAAAAATCATTTAAAAAGGATCAGAAATGAAAATATATCTCCTTATTGAATTACAGGTTTTTCTGATGGGGAAGCTTCTTTCGTTATTAGAATAGGAAAAAGAAATAAAAAAAGTAAAGGATGAAAAATAGCTCCAATTTTTAGTATAGAGTTGCATATTAAAGATTTATTATTACTCGAAAAAATACAAAAATACTTTTCAGTTGGAACTATTATTAGAAGAAAGGGATATAATAGAAGTACTATTATTTATTCTGTTCAATGTGTTGAAGATATAAAAAAAAAAATTATACCACATTTTTTGAAATATCCTTTATTGACACAAAAACAAGAGGATTTTAAACTTTTTTGTATGGCTATTGATATTATTTTAAAAAAAGAAGATCTAGTTATAGAAGGTCTAAAAAAAATAATAAGTATAAGAGGTTCAATGAATAGAAAAAATGTGAAATCTTTGAACAAATACTATGGGTATATTCCACCTATTAAAATATTATTTGATAATAAGAGTATAATACAGGATCCTTACTGACTAGTTGGGTTTGTTGATGCTGAAGGATGTTTTTACGTTAAACCTGTAAAATTAAAATCTAAATTAAGAAGGTTTTCTCTTGTATTTACAATTTCTCAGCATAGCAGAGATTTATTATTGATTAAGAATATTTTAGGTTATTTAAAGTGCGATGTTATTGAAATACCTAAAAATAGAAAAGAAGTAAGATTTATTGTTTATAAATTTAGTGATATATTAGAAAAGATTATACCTTTCTTTATAAAATATAATTTATTATCAGTAAAACGTTTAGATTTTTTAGATTATAAAAAAATTTCTTGTATATTAAAAGATAAACAAATATTAAATGAAAAAGATCTCATTAAAATTCAATCTATTAAGGACAAAATGAACAAGAATAGATTAGAATTTAATGTATAAGTTTAAAAGTGTAGTGTATTTTATTTCTTTTTATTTAGGGCGTATGAATAACAACTTTTTATTTTTTATCAGTAATACAAAAGAAAATAGGGTTAATTGCATATAATTCATAATTGAGATTATAAGTAATCATAATAATGATAATATGCAGCGATAATTAATTTAATATAATATTAAGTTATATTAATATTCTTATTAATAACGTTCAACGACTAGTAAACAAGTAGTATTAACAATGGTTTACCAAGATCACTCTCTAATTTAATTATTAAAAGAATTAAATAAATAACATAGTCTGAATCATATTGTAAAATATGAAAGAAAGAGATAAAGAACTCTTTTTTTTTTAACAAACATGTTCATGGGTTACATGTCATAATAGGTACTATATTCTTACTTGTAGGTGCAATAAGGATATATTCTTACCAAGTAACAAATACACACCATGTAGGAGTAGAGTCAGGTATACTTTATTGACGTGCGCTTAACGGTTATTATTCTTTACTTATTAATTACAAGTTTATCTCTTACTTTAAAAGGACCAGGATCCGGATCGAAGATCTGGATCCATACCAGGTATGGATCCTCTGCGCCCTTTTTATTGGAGAGAATAAGTATATCCTAAGCACTACCGAGGAATGAATCTTAGCAAGATTCATGGGATGTAAATACTTTATGAATTTACATTGGAAGTCCTTATTGTATAGAGTTATTATGGAAAATTTGCACAATTTTCTTATCATATCTGTTGACGCTCAAAACCAGTACATACAAAATATGTATCAACTGAAGGTTTGTCAGACTGTAAGTGAACTTGTAGATATATATAAAATGAAGCTACAATTTAATATTGTTGGGCCGGAGGAAATAATACTATTCAATTATTGTGACGGGAATAATAATGACGAAAGAATGAATAATAATAGTTATTATTCATTAGATCTTCTTAATAAGAAGACAGTAATGTTTTCATCTTCTAATATTCTTTGCCGTAGCCTTTATTGGGTTCAAAGAAGGTTAAACTTTTCTAATACTAGAAATTATAGTAACACTAATAAAAGTAGGGTTACTAATAATGGGAATAAAGATTTTGACAATTTAACTGGAGAATTAAATAAAATGGCGAAAAACTTAATAAAAGAGAAAATTTGACCTATGAATAATGTTATATTTAGGACAAAAGCCATTTTATTAAAAAGACAGGAAGAATTTAGAATAGGTAAACAGTGTGCAGATACTTTTAAAAAATCTCAATATTTGATTGCAACATTTCAATCAAGAACAATAACAGAAGAGAAATTAATATTAGATAAATTATTAAATGAAACTAGTTTAAAGATTGAAAATATTGTATGAAAAATTATTGCTATAGAATTAATATCAAGAAGCTCTGGATCTTTATCTCCAGGTATAGACGGAGTGACATTTCATAAAGTAGCAGCCAACGCAAATAGTAAACAAAGAGCTAGCAATATTCTTTCACCTAAAATAGATAAACTAAAACAAATTATAAGTTTAGCTAAAGGAAAAACTAATCAATCTATTGAGCGGAAAGGTATTAAAAATTTAACTGAAAGAGAAAACTTAAGACGATATTATAAAAAGAAAGGTAGATTGTATATTATTAATAAAAGAAAGAGACTTAAGGAACTTCTAAAAAATCCAATTTTAGAAGCAGAAAAGATAAGGCAAAGATCTTTAGAATATAATAAAAATTTAAAATTCGAATTATTAAATAATTTAAAGTATAATAAACTGCTTAATTTTAAAGCTGATCCTATCAGTAGAGTATATATACCTAAAAACAATTCAAATAAATTAAGACCATTAGGTATACCGACAATAAAGGATCGATGTGTCCAAATGTTACTAAAAATTTTATTAGAACCAATTATGGAACCATTAGGAGATAAAACCTCTTTTGCTTATAGGAGAGGTAGAAATCCCCATTTGGCTATATGTCATATATCTAATAGTCTTGTATTTAAAAGAAGAGGAGGAGATAATAGGAAAAGGCAAATGACATTTAAAGAAACCAAAAATCGAAGAGTAATATCAAAAAAAGTACCAGAATTTTATACTACTAAACATATCATTGATTGCAATATTAAAGGTTTTTTTGATAATATTTCTCATGAATGATTACTCAATAATGTACCTTTGCCAGTAAAATATAAACATATTTTATTTACTTTACTTAAAGCACCTATTATTCATAATAATTCAGTAACTAATGAAAATACAAATTCTGGATTAATTCAAGGAGGTACAATAAGTCCACTTTTGGCTAATTGAGCTTTAGATGGATTAGATCAAATTATGGAAGAATGTATTAAAACTAAAACTAATCATCCTTGAAGTGGTTATTTTTATCCTGAAGGAAAAAAAGAATTTTTAGAAAGAAGAAAATTACTGGATGAATTAACACCAAGAAGAATGATAGAAAGGTTAGGGGGTCGAAATACTATTTCTTTGGTCCGTTTTGCTGATGATATTATTATTGTTATTAATAATGCGTATTTAACAAAAATAATTATGGAAACTTTAATATCCTTCTTAAATACGCGAGGATTAGTATTATCTGAAACAAAAACTAAAATATTTCCTTGAAAGATGGGTAGTAAATTAAATTTTTTAGGGTGAACTTTTATGCTAATTAATCCTAGAAATGTAACATGAATAGTAAAAGCAAGACGAAACGAGGCAGGAAAATTAAAAGATTGAACAGGTATGTATTGTCTTCCATCTAGAGAATCTACTAAAAGTTTAAGAAGTAAGGTTAAAGCTATTACAAATATGAAAAATACATATAAAACAGTAAATACATTATGTCATGAACTTTCTTTGTTAATTAGAGGATGATCTAATTATTTCAGTCCAGGGGGGAAACAAAGTAGGCTAAGAGCTCACTTAGACTGATATATTGATAGAAGGATAAGGAGATTCTTATTTATAAAATTTGGTCCTCGAAAAATAAAGTGGGCCATTAACAAGTATTGCAGATTTAAAGAGAAATACATAGGACTACATACTAAAAACACCAATGGTATTCCTTCAACTATTGCTGTTCCATTTTTAAGGAAACTTGGTGCGGATTCCCCTTGATCTTTAATAAAACCAGATGCTCGTTTGCTAGAAACAAGTTGTATTATTAATCCTAAACTATATATAAAAAGAAAGATTTTATTGGATTATATCAAAAAAAACGAACATGGATTATTATTTAAAATTCAAAAAGGTGTATGTACTATATGTGAAAATGATTTACATATTAAGTTTGAATTTGATGATAATGCTTCTTTAATAGATGAAGAGAAACATATTGGAATATCCCACAGAAATGAATGATACTTAAACAGAGTGGATGCTGAATGAAACTATCTCCATAATATATATAAAGGATTACAAATAGACCATAAAATTCCTATAAGTTTATCCAATAAAATATCTATGATTTATAAAATCCTGAATGAACAGGATAATAAACAATTAATTCACACTGAATGTCATAAAACAAAAACAATAAACGATAAAAAGATTATTAAATTGTTTAAAAAGTTAATTAATAAAGCAAATAACAAAGGATTAAATACAATAGAAAGTTTCAAAAAAACAATTAAAAATGTTGATATTAAAAAGATTTATTCTAAGAATAAATCGTATAAAAAGATTATTAAAAATATCGAATAAATTATTTATTGCTAATTAAAATTTAATAAATAAATTTATTTTTACTGAAGAGCGTAGTGCGCGGAGACGTGCATGCTACGATCTGTGTTGGGGCTAGCAGGGTAATAAACTGCTCTCGCCTATAACAATATTTTGTGGATGTTGTGTGATTAATATTATTTGCAGCAGTATACTTTTGAGGAGGCCAAGGAAAAGGAGAATAATTAAATATTTTTAATTTTATATATTTTATTTCTATTTATTAAATTTATTTATTCTTGCTTTATTTACGTTATTTTTATCATAACTATTTTTTATTCTTCATTTAATTAATTTTCATTATATTTTTCTCTGATCCTTTTTTAGTTGAATGTAGTTTAAAGGAAGAACAATTGTTTGTGGTATAATGAGTTCTGGTTCAATTCCAGACGTTCAACATAAATTACAATATATGTAAACTTAATATATATATATATATATATATATATATTAAGTTTATCTTTAAACCTTTTTAGTATAAGATTATATTTATTTTTAAATAATAAAGTTTATTTTCTTTCTTATTATACAAAGTTAAATCAGTGAGATATAGTTAAATGTTAATATAAAGATAAAATTATTACTTAGTGCGCATGCGCAGCAAACAGCACGAAAGAGATATTTATAAATAAATTTAATTTTTTTTTTGTGATGTAAAATATTAACTATTTTGTTTTATTATAAGTTGAATGATAAATAGTTTTTATTTAATACATAGATTCTTTTCTATGTATTAAATAGTTATATTAGATATTAGTTACATAATTGATATTTAAATATAAATAGTAAATAGATTATTACCTAATTTATACATATGTGTTATAGTATAAATGGTATATTATTTGAAAATAGTTATAAAAAAATAATATATATTTAAATAATAGGGAAATAATATATATTTAAATAATAATATTTAAAAAACTAAAAAAAAGTAGTTTTTTAAATATAAAAAAAATATATAAATCTTTGTTTATTAAATATAAGAAAGTAATTATAAATATAAATATAATTTTAATTATAATTTAATAAACATTAGTTTATTCTTTATAATTAATTATAAAAAGAAATATATAAGTGGATAGTAAGTTTATAAGAGTAAAAAAAGTATAAATTAAAAAGATTAAAATATTATGTTAGTACAAGCAGCTAAAATTATTGGTTCAGGTTTAGCAACAATTGGTTTAGCTGGGGCAGGAGCAGGGATAGGATTAGTTTTTGGTAGCTTAATTGAAGCAACAGCTAGAAATCCATGGGCGTCCGTTCGAATATTTATAAAATTGAACCTAATCAAGTTCCATGTTTTTAGATTAACATGAAAAGCGCAAGACTTATCTTATAATAAGAGTAATAACTTAATACTTCGTAAGAAGAGAGAAACAATAGCATGTCTTGTTAAATGGGAAAATGAGGAAGTTTTAACTAATAGTTCAAAAGAACTTAATTCCAATATAATTCTCTTGTTTAAGAATCGTAAATGGATGACACTATGTTTGTGAAATGTTAATTACTTTTGATCGACTAGGATCGCTGGCTGTAATAAAAGGATAAAATTATTTTATCCCTATATTATAAAAAAAATGAAGTTAAATCAAGGCCAGTCATGGTGTAACTTATCAAAAGATGGGTTTGAAGAAGTAAATCTAATACATCATAATTACCTATTAGCACTAGGGACAGGGAATGAAAACACATCCAAATACGATAAGAAAATTGTTGATTTTAATAGGGGAAACAACAGCATTAGTATTAAGATCAGGCAATTTTTTAATCCAACTGTTATAAATATTATCGGAGAGATCCATTCATCAAATCGCCCTAATATGATTAAAAGATGAATGGAAGTTAGAAGGTCCATATTATTAAATAATAAATTTAAGAAGGGACCTAAAGTTCGATTTAGCATGAATCGAACATACTCTACTACTAGTAATATAACGATTAACACGCAACCTATAATGGTTGAAAATTCTAACAAGGATTTAGGACTCGATAAAATTGCTAGATTATGAATAGCCAATTATAAAAATCCACGGAAGATTTATAAAAGTTTGAGAGGAATTATAAGGGAAAAGGAATTATGATATGCAAGTTATATTAAAGTAAGATCAAGTCAAAGTAGCAATACACCAGGTATTGACTCTTTAACTTTAGATGGAATAACAAAAGAAAAATTAGACTTTATTATGGCCGAAGTAATTGATAGGAAATTTATTTGAAGTCCAATTAAAAAAATAGAAATACCTAAAATTAATGGTAAAACAAGATCTTTAGGTATACCTACATTAAAAGATAGAATAGTACAAGAAGTTTTAAGAACGATTTTAGAACCTATTTTTGAACCAGATTTTTCTGAAAATAGTCACGGATTCCGTCCCGGACGGAGTTGTCATACTGCACTGAAATATATAAATACTCAATTTAAAGGAGTTTCCTGATATATCGAAGGAGATATAAGTAAATGTTTTGATAATATTAATCATAATATACTGCTAGACATAATCAAAAAGAAGATCAGGTGCAATTTAATTGTAGATTTAATAACGACAGGTCTGAAAAAAAGCTCCACGAATATTTTCCAGAATGAAATAAAAATAGAGCATGAGACAGGTGTTTCACAAGGAAGCATATTGTCCCCATTGTTATCCAACATATATTTGAATGAGTTGGACAAATATATGAAAATTCTAGAAAAAGAGTATGAAGGATCCAGCAAAAGACCTAAAGCAAATTCAGTTTATGCTAAATACATGAGAGATAGAAAAAAAGGTAATGCTAGATTAATCAGAAAATTAAAAATAAATAGGTCAGAACCATGTGATCCTAATTATCGCTACATCAGGTATGTACGTTATGCAGATGATATTCTAATCGGTGTAACTGGCCCATATCTTATGGCAGTAGAAATAAGGGAAAGAATAAGAAAATATCTCAATACTAACCTGGGATTAACTTTAAATATAGAAAAAACTAAAATAACACATATATCAAAGACTATACCTTTTTTAGGTTATCTAATAGGAAGAAGAATGATAACAATTAAACAAAGATATGGTAAAGAAGGAACATGAAGATATAGGAAGTTTATTCTTCCTATACTTGATGGGAATATCAAAAAGATAATTGCCAATTTGGCAAAAAATAAGTTTTGTGATAAATCAGGATTTCCTTTACCTAATTGAAGTTTTTTAATGTTACCTCAATCTCAAATAAATAATAAAATTAATTCAATAATACGAGGAATCTCTAATTGATGATCCATAGCAGGTAACAGAAAACAAGCAGTTAACTGCATAAGTTATATATTAAGATTCTCAACAGCAAAATTGTATGCAGCCAAATTTAAATTAAAATCAATAAGAGCAGTATTTAAGAAAGGAGGTAGAGATTTAAGTAAACCACTATCAAAACATAAAAAATCAATCGTGGGAGTTACCGATGAATGATTAACCAACTGATTTAATAAAGGTAACATGAATAATGCAACTGTAATAAAGTTAGAGAGAAAAATAGAACCACTATTATATACAAGATATAAAGATATCCCTGATAGAATAGGAAATAAGTTAGAACGAATGTGAGAACCAGTGCACCCTTTTGTTAAAACATTAAAAAAAGATCAGGATATAGAAGATAAAATAACAGAAATTATAAAATTAATACGAGAGGGAAAAATTACGTTTTGTAACAATAATCCTCTAACTTTATTAGGATGACGTATGACTAAAGGTATCAAAGCTTTACATGAGCCGTGTATAATATGTGGAACCACAGAAAATGTACAAATGCACCATGTTAAAAGTTTAAAAGATTTAAAACCACTAAAAAATATAATTAAAGAAAAGAGGCGTGCTATAATGAGAAAACAGATACCTTTATGTAAGAACCATCATTTACAGGTTCATAGATATAATTGGCGAAACTCTGCTATTCCTTTAAAGGAGTTGGATACAGTAGAGACTATTAATTCTATTAAAATGCCATAGCATTAATAATCATAAATTCAGTAGATGTTGGAGAGCCTTGTGATGGGTAACTATCTCGCAGGGTTCGGAGGGGGCTTTCGTGGTATATTATTATATATCATTTAATTCTACCCTATCTTTACGGCCTAATAGAAGGGGTCGTTTAAATTCACTTGAATTTTAAAAACTAAATTTTTAAATTATTTAAAAATTTATAATTAATAGAAAATACAGTGCTAAACTTATTTTCTTAAAGACTAAACAGTGAAAATGTAGTATTAAAGAAAGATTTGTCTTAAATATTATATTATGTAATAGTCTTTATTAATAAGCGATATATTTCATATTTGAACAAAAAAAGTTTATTTAAACGTCATGAGGAAGCTATTAAATTTATAAAAAATAAAAGTCAACCTAATTGTAAAATAATAAATAAGGTATTATCTAATCTTTTAAAAGGATCAGAAAAAATAGATCAAACACATATTAATTTATGTAATCATATATTTGAAAAACGAATTACTTTAAATCTACCTATACCAAAAAGTAAATATATTATACCATTTTCAAAAATAACAGGTCCTGAGAACTTAGATTCATTAAAGAAATCAGGAAAATATATAGCGGGTTGTTATAGAATATGGGGATTGGGTTATCCAGAAAAATTTTGTTATGTAGGACAATCGACGCATTTGGGTCGACGAATAAAATATCATGCTAAAGGATCAAATATAAATACACGAAAATTTTGTAATGATTTAAAAGACAAAGCAAAAGTGGATTTATTTATTTTACCCAAGGATAATAATATCATTACAAAATTAACAATAAAGAAATTTTTATGTGTATTAGAGCAATATTTGATTTTTAAGTATAGGCCAGAAATTAATAGATTGTATATAGCGATGCCAGGATTTTTATGAAATGAAAAATTAAAAAAAAAACATAGAGAGATAGTAGGGAAAAAAATATATTTATATCTAAAATTTGAGGTATCCAAAATTTTAGAACTTATTTATGTTTCTCCTTCAAGAAGTTATATTTCTCAAATATTAGGTTATGAACGAAATTGAGTTAAAAATCTTTTAATTAGAAATTCTGGTTGATATAAAGATACTTTTTATTTTAGTGTTATACCATTAACAATTTTTAATAAAAATGAAATATCTTATAATGTAATAACAAATTTAAAAAGAGATAATGAGATTAAATCTTTTTTTAACAAAAATTTAAAAGATTTAAAATTTAGAAGAAAAGGAATTCTTGTTAAAATTACAGATATATTAACAGGAAAAATATATTTATTCCAATCTAAGAGAGAAGCATCTAGAATATTGAAAATTGATTTTCAATCTATTTATGAACGTGATAAACTATTTAAAAATAAATATAAAATTGAAATTATAAAATAATTATTAAATATAGCAACTATTCCAATATGCCATTTTAGGTTTTGCTTTAGCAGAAGCAACATTACGACAGTGCAGGTATTTCATATTATTATTTACAAATATATTATTCAAAAATACATTTGTAATTAATATACCAATCAACCAAATAGGTAACGGATTAACTAGAGTGGCGTTGGTCAACGAACCAGGGTTACAAGGTCTAGGGATTAGCGAGAAATATATAAAACCTAATAGATTAATAAATATATTAATTTATTGTATATTAACGCGTTCCGTAAGCTCAGAGGTAATTTCGAGTTTAACGAGAGTGAATTGTTGTTTTAAAACAGGTTCATCTGCTAGGGCAGAATCTAGGGTTTTAGTGGCTCTGAAGTATAAATGGCAATGAGATAATGGTGGCGTCTTCATTGGGTTGATCCATTCTTCACATCCTGAACAGGCAAGGACTCGAAATACTATCCAAGATTTAATCTTGAGCAATGAAATACTTAATACTGGGAACCTCGGACAGGCCGGCTCCCATCTCAAAGAGGATCAGAAGGGAGTTGGTCAGGGCCTCTTTGAGGCCCTGACCTATAAGGTTATCAAAGTTAAGTTTATGAAAATTATAGAATTATATTCCTTAATAAGATTATATAATCATTTTATAAACAAACTGTCTATTAGGACTTTTGAATTTACAAGATTGAAAAATCAAGAAATCAAATATTGATACGGGGGCAGGATAATCGAAAAAGCGAAGGCGTCAAGTAATTTTGACGATAACGGTTCAAAAAATCAAAAACTAATTAATTATTATATATACTTAGTAACAACTAAGTATATTTATAAATATTTAGGGAATGGTTGTTATATTCTAAAGGCTTCCTATCCAAAGGAGAGATTTAGATATAATATATGAAACGTACTCATATCCCAGAGGCTGAATTCGATAATGTTCATAAGGTCTAATAATTTAATTAGGTTTTCCGTTCGAAACTACTCTCAGAAAAATTATAGAGAGGCTATGCCTAGTAATACTGAGAAAACTATAATTTGGAACAAACAAAACTGAATGAAAATATCAGAAAATGTTAGAGAAAAACAAATTAAATTATCGGAAATAGCAACAAAATTTAATATATATGATAAAAGAATAACAAAACTCCAAGAAGGATTAGCCTTGTCGTTGGAGTTTAGATTATTAGCAGTACAAAATGTGATTAAAAATAAAGGTAGCAAAACACCAGGACTTGATGGTATTATACTAAACGATGATCAATCTAAAAGTAAAATGGTTGAGGAATTAAAAGAGGTTTTAATAGATAACAAACATGTAGCATATAAGAGTGGGGTAATTAATAGAGTATATATACCTAAGAGTAATGGAAAATTGAGACCATTAGGAATACCTAGTATAAAAGATAGATGTTTGCAAGAATTAATACGACTGAGATTAGATCCAGTAGTAGAACCCTTTAGTGATAATCACAGTTATGGGTTTAGAAAATTTAGATCAGCAAAAAATGCTATTGAAGCATTAAGAGTCGCTTTGCAAAGTATTAAAAGTAAAGGTAATAAATATATTTTAGATGTAGAGATAAAAGGATTCTTTAATCATATTAATCATTCTTGATTATTGAAAAATATTCCGTTAGGAAAGTACCATAAACAAATACTAAGTAGTTGACTAAAAGCAGGTATAATATCAAAAGGAAATAAAGAAAAAAAAGAATTATTATACCCAGATGAAGGAACTCCCCAAAGTGGTATAATAAGTCCATTATTAGGAAACTTTATATTAAATGGTTTAGAAATTACTGTTCTAAACTCCATAAAATCTATCGTTTCTAATGATTTTCAATCTTTAAAAATAAAAAAGGATCAGAAAAATGGTACAAAATCTTCAATAAGATTAGGGATAAAGTGCATAAGATACGCGGATGATTTTGTAATATTAGCCAGAAGCAAGAGAATATTAACACATTATGTTAAACCTGCGGTAGTAAAATTTCTAAAAGAGAGGGGATTAGAATTGTCGGAGGAAAAGACAAAAATAATTGGTATTAGAAAGGAACCATTAGATTTTTTAGGGTATAGACTAAAATATCAAGAAAAATGAAAAAAGTATTACAGTTTCTTCAAGGATAAGATAGGTAGATCAAGAATAGGCTTATATCCTATTAAAGAAAAATTATTACTAGTGGCAAAAAAGCTCAAAAATATAATAGAAAAATCCTACAATGAATCTGCCTATAGTCTTATAGTAAAACTTAACCCTATTATAAGAGGATGATCTAACTACTATAATCTAGGGGAAAGTACATATTACCGAAATAAGCTTAGATATTACCTGTATAAATTATGCTGAAAATGGGCTAAGAAAAAACATCCTAAGTGAGGTAAAAAGAGAATAGCTAAAATTTATTTTCTAGGTGAAAGTTCTAATCCTTTTAAAGGAAGAAAATGAACATTTAGAGGAGAAACTTACCGCAATTCTCGGTTTATGGAAGAAAAGGAAGGGAAGTTTACTTATTTAATAGACCCAACAGTAGTGGGAAATACAGTTAGTGGAATTAAGCTTGTTATACCAGAAAAAATAATAAATATACATGCCTATGATAAAGAATATCTTAAACTAGTGGAATTTCAAACAAGAATAAATATAATGTCACTAGGTAAAAAAGAATCTTTTAAGGGTAAGTAATTCAAAAGAGGATCAGGATCACAAAATGGTATATGTGTAATCTGTAAAAAACCTTTATTAGTGGATACGTTTTTAAGGAAATCTACATATTGATCATATCAAACCAATCAGGGAAGGGGTGATAAATCAAAAATTCCTAATTTGAGGCTTATTCACATTTGATGTCATAAAATTATTCATGGGAAAAGATAATTCAATAAATAATAATATTGTTACATTAAATTTATATTGCCGGGTTACGAAGACGCAAATCAGCTGTATTGATTGATTGAGGTTTAAGGAACGCGCTTATGGATTGAGCCGTATGCAGGGTGATCTGCACGTACGGTTCTTTGAGGGGATTTTGTTGTGAGACAAGTTCCATCTCGGGCGGTTTATTTTGTTTAATGATGAGTTTCTTATTATTATATGCGGCTTAATACAAAATAATATCATAAAAATTGTTCCGTTCTATTAATAAATATTTATTTAGGATAAAAACAAGCAAAATTTATATTAATATTTAAAATTATTTTTATATTTTTAAATATTATTTTATACATATTAAGATAAAAAAAAAAGATCTTAAGAAAATCTAGGATCAGGACATTTTTTATTTTAATATATTTCATAACTAGATAAATTAGATTAATAATATTACTTTTATTTATTTTAAATTAATGATATTACTTTTATTTATTTTAAATTAAATATAATTATAGTAATTATTTAATATATATAGATGTATGTTGTTTATAAAAATATGTTAGACACGACCTCATTATAAGAATAAATATTATTTAAAAAATAAAATTTTTTTTATTTTGGTGTAATTTTTAACATATTTTATAATTTTAAATTAATTTTATTTATTTAGTCAGGTACTTTATATAAATACATTTTCTATTAAATAGAAAATGTATTTATATAAAAAGGGTGGGTTTGGGGTTCATTCAAAATATTTTTATTTAATTAGTACTTATTTATATTTTATTATAAATTAAAGTATTTATTAGATTGGGAGAGATAGTTATAATGATAAATGTGATGGATCTAGCGTTAATTTTATTTGTTATAGGAACATTAGGATTTATATTTAACAGAAAAAATTTAATCTTAATGATAATTTCAATTGAAATTATCTTATTAGCTGTGTCTTTATTAATTTTATTATTTTCATGGGAATTTAATGATGTCTTAGCTGAAATATTTAGTTTATATATAATTTCTGTAGCCGGTGCAGAGTCTGCAATCGGTTTAGCTATTATTATAGCTTATTTTAAATTAAGAAGAAGTTATTAATTATAAATTATATTTATATATATTAATCATATTTTTATTCTAGTGTTTAATAATTTTATCTATGTATATAAATATATTCCTATTTAAAAAATATTAATGTTTATCAGATCCTTAATCAAATATATAGGATATTCATTTTTAAAGACTATATTAATAAGATAAAACAATCTTAAATTTTATATATACATATATATATATATAAAATTATTTATTATAGTATAATTCTTTCATTTTAAATAATTTAAGGCACAAGGCGTAAAGTCGCAAAGCGAAATCGTAAAGGCGCTACTCATTTTTCTATTTTTATAGTTTTATTCTAATAAATGTAACTTATTAATTATTCTTAATAATAGTTTAAAGATATATACAGATATCATTATTAAATAGTTATAGAAATATAAATTAAATACCTATAAATATAAGAGAGATATATAATATATATATAAATATATATATTATATATTTATATATATTTTTTTATGGGTAAAATAGATAATAAATATAAATATTTACTTAAAATGCTTCACCAAAAATATATTTGGTATTATATAGGATTTATATTATTAAATATGTATTTAGCAATAATTCTTTTACCTTTTTTAGGATCTTTACTTAGTGGATTATGAGGTAGAGCATTGGGAGTAAGAGGATCATACATCATTAATGTTGGATGTTTATTAATAACAACATTATTAGCATTTATAGCTTTTTTTGAAGTGGCTATATGTAAATCAACAACAAGTATTGAATTATTTTCATGAGTAAGTTCTGAAATATTAAGAATTAATTGATCCTTTTATTTTGATGAATTGACAGTAAGTATGTTAATACCTGTAGTAATTGTATCATTACTAGTTCATTTATATTCCGTGGGATATATGGGAGAAGATCCGCATGTACAACGTTTCTTTTCATATATATCCTTATTTACTGGTTTAATGATTATTCTAGTAACAGCTGATAATTATTTAGTTATGTTTGTGGGTTGAGAAGGTAGCGATAAATACCTTAAATGATATGGCATTCTTAAGATTTGCTTTATTTATCTTACACTTTTTATATTTTTTATACATTTTAATATAAATATCAAAAATAAAAATAAATATTTGTTATATTTATTTTATTGCTTTATAATTATAAATTTCTTAAAATTGTTTAAATTATGAAAGGCTTTCTTATACCGTAGTATATGTTTATATTTATTTCAAATAAGTGGGGCGGAGCAACGCTATATATTTCTATGGGAGCCCGCAGAAATATTTATATTTTGACTTTATTTATTAATATTATGATGAAAAACATTAATAATTATTTGTACTTTCTTTTATGACAATAATATTTATTCTTACTTTCCTTATTTTATAATAATAAAAAATAGGTTATCCTTTTTACTTTTACTTGAAAATAAAAAAGGGTATCCCTTTTACTTAAGAGAGAGTAGAATAGTTCGTTTTTCAAATTTAACCTTGTGTATAATATTTGATATATTATTATACCTATGGTCTAATTACAACATAGGGATATTCCCTAAGGGCGCAAGCGCAGAAAATTATCGTAGTGATCAACTTATTATACAGTTTAATTACCAAAATATAATATATAGTAAAAATATAATTAATAATACTATTTTAAACAAAAAAGGTCAGGGTCAGGATCAGGCTAGGGACGTCTTCTTATTCAAAATGAGGACCTCTACCAGGATGATGATCAGTCCTAGTATCCTAAAGAGGATCAGAAATTTTTCTAGTTTAAGTAATAATTTTTATAGTTTAGATAAATGTAATAACAATAAAACTGTTAGAAGGGTTTTAGCTCATGAAAGAATAGGTCCACATAATATTGACATTGTATCTATAATTGTGGGTTCTACCTTAGGAGATGCTCATTTAGAAAGAAGAAGAAGAGGAAAAGGAACTAGAATTATATTCGAACAATGTAATAAAAATATAGAATATTTATTATGATTTCATAAATATTTATCAGATAGAGGTTATTGTTCGAATAAAGTACCTAAATTAAAAAAACGAATAAGTGGAAAAGGAAAAATTTTATTTCATTACAGAATAAATAGTTATACATTTACTAGTTTTAATTGATTGCATGACATGTTTTATACCTTAGATAATTTGAAAGGTAAATATACAAAAGTTATCCCTTTAAATCTGGAAAAATATTTAACTCCTTTAGCTTTAGCTATTTGATTTATGGATGACGGTTCTATTTGTGGATCATCTGTAAAAATAGCTACAAATTGTTTTACAGATGATGAGATATTGTTTCTATGTGATTTGTTAAAAAGAAAATATGATATATTGTGTTCTAAAGTAAAAGATAATAAAAAAGGATCAGGTATCAGGAATCAGATAATGTCTTCTTTATATATATATAAAAGGTCTCTTCCTCATTTTTCAAAAATAGTTAAGCCTTATATGGTTCCTTCAATGTATTATAAATTAAACGGATATTAAGAGTTATATTATAGTAAAATAAAAATAAAGAATTTATTTTGCAATACTATTGTAACGATCAAATTAATTAGCTTAATTAAGAGATCGTCATTTTATAAATTTGATATATAAATTGTGATCGACTGGTACAATAGTAGATACTAAAGATACAGGAAGTAACTTTGTATTTTATGCACAGTCAAAATTTTAACAAAAAAAATAATAATATTTTTTTGTTCCAAGGTTTTACATAAATCCTGGCCTGGGGTATATTTTAATTTGGTAGTAAAATACAGTAGAATAAAGAGTAAGCTATTTCATTCATTCCCCATCTGAGATAAACGGTATAAAGGTCAAGAAAGAAATTCTTTATTTTTAAAATTTGGTTGGAGTTTGTTCTTATCTTCTTGTTCATTTTTGGTTTACTAGAATAGCAGCAGTAAAAAGTGCTATGAATGCTATGTTTACAAATCGAGTTGGAGATTTTTTCCTTACTATTGGTTTTTTTGCAATTTTCTTTGCATTTGGAACTTTAGATTATGGAACGGTATTTGCATTATCTCCCTATATGAATATTGAAATTATTAATTTTATTTTAATACTTTTATTATTAGGTGCAGCAGCAAAATCGGCACAATTAGCTCTTCATGTTTGGTTGCCTATGGCGATGGAAGGACCTACTCCTGTGTCTGCACTTATACATGCCGCAACTATGGTAACTGCTGGTGTGTATTTGTTAATGAGATGTTCTCCTTTATTAGAACAATCTCAATTTGCACTATTAATTGTAACAATGACAGGTGCTTTAACTTCCTTTTTTGGTGCTTCTGTAGGTTTGTTTCAAAATGATATTAAAAAAGTTATAGCTTATTCCACAATGAGTCAATTGGCTCGAGAATGTATAAAAAAATATATATTCAGGCAACAAACTATTTGCGTAAAACTTTTATTTTTTTATATTTGTAATTCGCAGATAACCAAAGCTCATGTTTATAATATATATAAATATAATAATAGTAATTTTTTTAATTCATTTTCCGGTTATCGGCAGTACTTTTATATACAATTGTATAATGAAATGTCAGAAAAATGAAAAATTATTATTATAAGCAAGTTAGTAGGAATCTCAGAGGCCATACGTTTGTTATTAATTATTTATCTTATATTTTATTATGTATTTTATACACATAAAATCAAAAATTTTTTAAATATTAAATTGTTATTTTTAAAAATATTACTTTTATCTTATATAATAAAAATTCTAAATATAAGAAATTATTCTTTGTTAATAAAATCTGATACCTTAAAATTTAATATAAATTTAGATACAGGGCCCCTTCATAGTCCTGTATCATCTTCCTCCCTTTGCTGTGCACCGGATCATTCTAAATTTAATAATTATGATAAGAGTTTTTTTGAATGATTAGCAGGTGTTATTGATGGAGATGGTTATTTTAATTTATCTAAGAAAGGAAATGCTCGTTTACAGATTACTATGGATTTAAGAGATATAAGAGCATTATATGAAATTAAACAAAAATTAGGTGGTTCCATACGAAGTATGGCAAATGCTAATGCTTTAAGATATCAATTATCACATAAAAAAGGTTTAATTACTTTATTAAAAAATATAAATGGATTAATAAGAAATCCTGTTAGGTTATTACAAATGAATAAAATATGCATTAAATATGGAATAAATGTAATATTTCCTAAACCATTAATATTTAATAATGGATGATTTAGTGGATTTATAGATAGTGACGGATCTATCTATCTAAATGAGAAAAGTGGACAGATATTTATTTCTATATCTCAAAAAAATAAATATTTATTAGATCCACTTGTTTCTTTATATGGTGGAAGAGTATATTTTTGTGATTCTAAATTTCAATCTTTTAAATACGTGATATATAGAAAAAAGGAAATATTTAATTTAATTGATAATTATTTTATTAAATATAAATTAAAGACTAAAAAATTTAATCGATTAAATTTAATAAAACAATTTTATATTGTTAATATTAATAAAGATAATAATAATTTAAATAAACTTAATGAATGAGTTTTATTTAAAGATAAATGGGATAAATATAATGATTAATAAAGAAATGGTCCAATTATATTTTTAATATAATAGCAATTGGGAATGATGGTATTAGCTGTAGGTCTTAGTCAATATAATGTGGCAATAATGCATTTAGTATTACATGCTATGTATAAAGCGGGACTTTTTTTAGCTGCAGGTTCTGTATTACATTCCATGGGGGATCAACAGGATTTTAGGAGATATGGAGGTTTAGTGAAAATATTACCTTTGACTTATACAGTTATACTAATAGCTTCATTAAGTTTAGCAGCTTTTCCATGATTAAGTGGTTATTTCAGTAAAGACGTGCGCGATAGGCGTTTGTTAATCGTGAGTTGAAATAAACTCTATCATTTCTCTTATATGATTATAACCTCAGAGTTAGTAATAAAGGTAAGCTTTATTATGAACAGAGCATCTCTGACGTATATTTCGAAAGTTAAATATATAATAAATCTAAATCGTTATATTATAACTTGGGTTATTTCTTCTATGATTAAAACTATATTGTTTGAAGTTCATTATTCACTGGCCTTTACTGGAGGGCTTAGTCTTGTTAGGAATGAGACTTTTGAGATCGTTAACAGTTTAAGTCTTTGATTGTTAACAAGAGAGATCTATACAGGATGAGTAAGAAACGCATTAAAGAATAAAAATGAACAATCTAAAGAAGATTTACGAATTAATAAAACTACTGTCGGATTATCAGTGGTTCAAAAGGATCAGGATAACAGAGTAATTATAGTACCTTTTAAGAAAAAGAAGGATACGATCCGGATCCGGATCCAAATTTGGATCCGGATCCGGATCCGGATCAGATGCATACTTTGTATGCAGGATCCTCTGATCAGGATCCTCCAGGGAAGGGGAAGAATTACAGCAAATAATATATTTCAGTTTAGATATTATAATACAAGATGTATTAAGCAAAAGAGCAATATAATTAATAAACTAAATAACTTATATATGAGATCTAAAAATAAACCAAATTTACCTATAGATAGGAATTTATATAATTTAATTAGTAATATTGATATGTTAAAATTAGCTTATGAAAATTTAAATAGTAAGTCTGATTACCTGACTGATTCTCCTGATATAGGATTAGAGACTTTGGATCGAATTAATATTGATAAATTAGATAAATTATCTGAAAATTTAAAAAGCGAGAAATTTCAATTTTCAGGTAGTAGAAGAATTAACATTCTAAAATTAAGGAAAAGTAGTAATAATACCAAATCGTTGCCTATTGCTTCGCTGCACCCTTTTGATAAATTAATTCTAGAAGGAATGAGGTTAATTTTAAATGCTATTTATGAACCTCTTTTCTTAGAAAGTTCTCATGGTTTTCGTCCTAATAAAAGCCGTTATACGGCTTTAAATTATATTAATAAAAAATTTCAAGGTTGTAATTGATTTATTGAAGGGGATATTTCTAATTCTTTTGATAGTATTGATCACCATTTATTAGTCAATTTAATCGAAACTAAAATTAAAGATAGAAAATTTACTAAATTAATATGAAAAAGTCTTAGAGCCGGATATTTTGAATTCAAAAGAAATCCAGAAGATATAGTAGAAGAACCTCAAGGTTCAATCATTAGTCCGATATTAGCTAATATATATTTACATGAATTCGATAATTTTATAGTAAAATTGCAAAATAATTTTAATGTTGGAAAAGAAAACAGACATTTATCCTCATATAATAAATTAGGTTATGAAATAAGTAAGGCAAAAAAAGAGGGAGATATGAAATTAGTATTGAAATTAGTGCAAGAAAGAAGAAAATTATTGATCCTTTCTGAAAATTTTAGTGATTCTTCTTATAAATGTTTATATTATGTAAGATACGCAGATAATTGGATTATAGGTATAAAAGGTACAATAAAAGAAGTTAAAGAAATACGTAATACCGTTAAAGCATTCCTTCTAGATTTAAAACTAGAACTTAATGAAATGAAAACTAATATTACTAATATAAATTCAAATTACGCTAAGTTTCTGGGTGTAAAAATAATTAGAGCTAAGGATATTAAATATATAAAAATATCTAAAAGTAGTTCGATAAATTTTAAACCCCGCAGATTACAATTTATGGCTCCCCTTGTAACAATATTAAAGAAATTACGTAAAGCAGGATTTATGTCAAATGGGTGCAGGAAATCTTATCCAAAATTTGTCTGAATGCATTTAGATCACCCTGATATTTTGTATTTATATAATTCTGTAATTAGAAAATATTTAAATTATTATTATTTTGTAAATAATTACAGTTATTTAGTTAGTACTCTTATCCATATATTGAAAGGTTCTTGTGCTAAATTATTAGCAGCCAAATTTTCTCTTAAAACACAAGCAAAGGTTTATAAAAAATTTGGTAATAATTTAACATACCAATTTAAAAAGGAAGGTAAAGTTAAAAAAATATCTTTTTTTGTTGCTTCGCCTGTTGCTACGCTCTTAAAAAATGAATCCAAAAATTATTCTTAAATATCTTACTAATAATAATATTATCATTCATAATTTATTTGGTTACACATTTATAATTATTTTAGATCACTTAAGCTATACTTAATTTGGGACTCATCATATAAAGTAAAAATCTATTCGTTATTAATCTTTTATTGTCATTAGTAGATAGATTTAAAGTTAAAAATAAGAAATAATAGATAGATATTGTGTAAAGAATATCATCTGAATTTACAAGATAGATAATAGATTCCTTGAAAATAAAATCTTTTTAGATTTATCAATATTATTTATAAATTATTTAAAATTTTCTTTCTAATTAAATAATTTATAAATAATATTCTAATTAGGTAAAGTAATCTAAAATGTCATTTATTTATTTTTGTTCCTATTCTTAACCTAAAGGTAATAGGTAAATGTAACACTTATTAATAAGTATATATTATTAAGTTAAAAGTTTTAAATAAATCTTACATTTAATAATAATTAATACAAAAAGATATATAAAGAATACTTCTTATTATAGAGTTATAAATTTATTTACTATTCCCTATGAAATTTAATATTAAGTATGGATTTATCTAATACATAAAATAATACAAAAATAGTTAACCTAAAAATAAATATATATAATATATTTATTTATATATATTTATATTAATTAGACTAGCTTTAATTTTAATTATATAAAATATAGATCTCTTATAAGTAAATTATTTGTGGAGAGCTGGATGATGCGAAAGTATCCTGTCCAGTTTGGGAAAGGGAGTATAATATTGATGAAAGATTTATACTTCTAGTTCATGTGATCATAGAATTAGCCTTTGGTTCATTTACATCTATTGGTTATTTAGTTTATTTATTAGCTGTTATTGCTGCCTGTTTCACTATGTTATATTCTGTTAAATTAATATATTTAACTTTCTTAACATATGCCAATGCACCTAAAGATAATTATGAACATGCACATGAATCTCCTTGATTTATGAGTTTACCTTTATTTATTTTAGGTGTTTTAAGTGTATTCTTAGGTTACATTTCAAAAGATTTCTTTATTGGATTAGGTAATCAAAGTTTTGGTATTAGCTTGTCTAATCTACCTTTTCATTCTATTTTAATTGATACAGAATTTGGTATTCCACTTATTAATAAATTATTACCTTTAATATTAAGTATCATATTAGCTATTTTAGCTTTATATTTATTTGAAAATAAATCAATAATTTTATTAAAATTTAATATATCTAAATATGGAAAAATTATATATAGATTCTTTAATCAAAGATATTGATTTGAGTTGATTTATAATAATACAATTGTAAATTATGTTTTTAATTTTGGTTATGTTACAAGCTCTATTTTTGATAAAGGAATATTTGAATATATAGGACCTAGAGGTGCTGTTGCCGGATTATATAAAATAAGTTATTATTTTGCAGAATTTGATTCTGGCTCTATTGCCAGATACGGATTTATTATGTTTTCTGGTTTATTATTCTTTGTGTCTATCTGGACTTATTTTTCTGGTACTTTTTAATTATTTTTTATTTTTGTTAATTCTCAATTTATAATATATATATATATATATATATATAGTTTCTTATTGCTCCGCCTTTTCCCCCCCTTATTTAATTTTTTTATTATTTAATTATTTAGTTATTAATTAATAACTAGATTATTTATGTGTAACCTTTAATAATCTGATCCTATTTTACACTTTATTTTCTAGTATTAGTACCACTATTTTTCCTATGTAATATTTAAATTAAATAAAATAATTTTTCTTGTTCCTCCGTCCCCTATCCTTATTCAAATATTAATTTTCTTTATATTTTATTAATATATATATATCTATATATATTTTAATACTTTTATATTTATTTATCAATGATTTTTATGTTCATTGTGATTTTTAAAGTAGCTAATAAAAATAAAACATAAACTATAAATAATTTTATTAAGAAAATAAATAAAATTTTATATATTTAACTTTATTGGCGGTAGATTTGTCTACTAGTATAAACAAAAAAATTAATAAGAGAGTATGATATTTACTATAAAATTTTTAATTATATCATATATATTATCTTTTGTATTGCTATTGTATAAATTAAATGTATTTAATAATATTAATAATTATAACAATTCTAAGCGAATATATGAAATAGTCCAATTAGATGAAATGAATCAAAGGGTATCTCCCGTATTACTAAATTATTTTTCAGTTAAAGATTCTTCTTTAAGAATAGATAGGTCTAAAATATTAAATTTTCCTTTATTAAGTACTCAATCATTTTTATTTAATAAAAAAGAGATTATTAATGAAGAAAATAATAAAATAAATTATCTGAATCAAATAATACAATTAAAGAAATGAAGTATAGGGATAGCATTATTTGTCTTTTTAATTATAAGCATAGAATGAAATAATTTAGATATTTTTTCATCTACTTATCAGAAAGGATTTTTCTTAACTTTACCAATTAGTACTAATAGTGGAGTAATTTTAGGTTATGATCATTTATCTATTCCATTTATACTTTTATTGAGTTTTATATTTCCTCTTGTTTTTATAAGTAATTGAACTACAATAAAAGTGGGAGAAATAAAATATTATCTTACTACTATTTTAGCTTCTCATTATTTTTTAATAATTGTGTTTCTAGTAATAGATATTCTTATGTTTTATGTATCTTTTGAGATAATATTACCATTTTTCTTTATTTTATTAGGTATGTTTGGGGGTGTACAAAAATTTAGAGCAATGTATTATCTTTTCCTTTATACTTTATGAGGTTCTCTATTTATGTTAATTGAATTTTTAACAAAGATAGGGGAAAATGGTTCAGGTGTTATAGGATTATTAGATGATATTCAATTATCTAATTCTTGAAGTTTATTAGGAACTATAGCTATTATAATAGCTTTTTCTGTAAAAACACCTATAGTTCCTTTCCATTTATGATTACCATTAGCTCATGGTGATGCTAATGTATCTGGTAGTATAGTCTTAGCTAGTATTGTATTAAAAATGGCCCTTTATGGTTTTATTAGAATTTTAATATTTATTTTATTACTTTCTTTTGCCACAGCACAAATAAATATGTTTTTTATTTTTATTTTTAGTATAATATTTGCTAGTACTACTACTATGAGACAAAATGATTTAAAAGTATTAGTAGCATATTCCAGCGTAGCAGTGCGCCGAAAGATTTTTATTAATTATGAATTTTTATCTTATTCCCATTGGGAAAAGGATAAGACGAAAATTTTACTAGTGTCAATTTCTGGTACTGACTACCAACTTAAGTTGCAAGGAAAACTTGAAACCGAACATAGCATGTTGGGCAAAAGGATTAGTGAAGACAAAGCAGATAGTCTAATAGATAATTCAGTCAATTTCTCCCTGATTAGATCTGTATTGGTCAAATTTCAATATCTATTCGCCTCAACTGGAGGGCTGCTGCTTATCTGTATAAAGCAGTATATTATACGTAAAAATTATCTGTGCGACATAATTTTTAAAATGACCGTTAATAGAAGTTGGGTAACTAACCTAATTAAAGATATGAATGAACAATCTGAAGAGAATAAAATTAATAAAAGTACTCCGGGATTGCCTAAAGTTTGTAAAAACCATGGCAACAGAGACTTCTTAAACCTAAAGATAAAAAGTAATCAAACCTTATATTCAATTACAAATTATGATAATTTTTCATTTCCAAAGAAATATGGTAGAAAGATTCCCATCTCGGAGAGATGGAATGATTTTAAAGTGGCGAAAGGACCTCGAAGATTGAATAATAGGAGAGTTTATAGTACCTTAGGAAGGGGGTCAGTGTATATTTTCCACTTATTTAGACAATATAGTAGCGGAGCTACTAGTAAAATATTAAACAAATTAGTGGACTTAAAGAAAAGATCAGGTATGTTTCCTGATAAGGTTATTGATAGAGATTTATATGCAGATTTCATCCTTAACAAAGAAATGTTTTTAATAGCATATGACAAGCTTAAAAGTAACTATGGTAGCATGACACCGGGCTTGAACCCCGAAACATTAGATGGCTTAAATATGGAAACAATCGAAAAAATTATTGCCAATTTAAAAGATGAATCTTTTACTTTTTCGCCTAGTAGAAAAATATATATTTCAAAAGGATTCAGAAAAGGTCCTAGTTCCCGCTCTCGAGGAACTAGAGGTATTAATATAGGAAATCCTAGAGATAAACTTGTCCAAGAGGTCATACGAATGGTTTTGGAGGCAATTTATGAGCCTATTTTTAAGGAAGAGTCTCACGGATTTAGAGCTAACCGTAGTTGTCATTCTGCTTTGAGATGCATTTTTACAAAATTTGTTGGGATCACTTGATGTATAGAAGGAGATTTTACCAAGTGTTTTGACAGTATTAATCATAATAAACTTATGGATTTAATATCAGTCAAAATTAGAGATAAAAGATTTATTAGATTAATATGAAAGACGATTAGAGCGGGGTATTTTGATTTTGGAGTTTATGTAAACAATATAGTAGGAACGTCACAAGGATCTATTATTAGCCCTATTTTAGCAAATATTTATCTTAATGAATTAGATAATCTTATATTGAAGTTAAAATCTAAATTTGATAAAGGGAATAGAGCTAAGCCTAATCCAATTTATAAAAACCTAACATATAAAATTAATAAATTAGAGAAAATTAATGAAGAGCTTGAAAATAAAATAGAAGACTTAAATAGGAAATTGAAAAGGAGTAGAAAGGTGGAAAGAAAAATAAATATAGGGCTAGAAATTAAAGAAAAATCTGCACTAAGGGTCGAACAAAAAAAAAATTGAAGAAGACTTATTATGCAAAGAAGAAAAGTTTCGTATGCTCATACTAATGACCCTGATTTTAAAAAGTTAACATATGTTAGATATGCTGATGATTGAATAGTGGGAATTAGAGGCAACTATAGAGACGCAGAGTATATTAAGAAACAAATAATGGAATATTGTTCCGATCTGGATTTAAAATTAAACGAAGAAAAAACGAAGATTACAAATATTAGGAAACATAAAGCTGTTTTTCTCGGTACATTTATCAAATATACGAAACACGTTACCTATTCGGATCACGGAAAGGGTTATAAACAAAGAAACACTCCAAGAATAATTTTATTGGCTCCTATTCAAAATATAATTAATAAACTAACTCACTCTGGTTTTATTAAAAAACGGAAATCTTATCCTAAATATCTCTGATTACCTTATAGCCATAAACAAATTATCTATCAATATAATTCAATCTTTAGAGGTATATTAAATTATTACTCTTTTGCCTTTAATAGGAGTAATTTAGTAAGCATTCTTAATTATTATCTAAAAGGATCTTGTGCCAAACTTTTAGCTACTAAATACTCCTTGAGGACACAAGCAAAGGTCTACAAGAAATTTGGTCGGGATCTTAAACCGAAGATTAATAATTTTAATAATACTAAACATGAGATCGGATTTTATAAACCTGATTATAATATGGACGTTTGAGATTTCAAAATTAATGCATATCCTAATATTATAACTTTATATGCTAAAAATTTGAAAAGTATGGCCAGACTAGATAATTTATGATGTAAGTCATGTGATAGCGATTATAATGTGGAAATGCATCACGTAAGAAAATTAAAGGATCTTAATCCTAAGTTAAGTTCGATTGATAAGATAATGACTTCAATTAAGAGAAAGTAAATACCACTTTGTAGGAAATGTCACATGGATCTGCATTTCAAACGATCTGAAATATCTAAATAGATAAGGAGTAAAAGAAGTGGGACTTGAAAAATTTTTATCTTATTCATATTGAATATGGATTTTCGTAAAGTTTAGTAGCTAATCTAATATTTAGTTGATTAGGATCTTAGTTTGTCTATTTTATAGTCCCTTGTGGGATTCTGATCCGGATCCGGATCCTGATCCTGAGCCTGACCCTGATTCTTTTTTTTATGGGTAAATAGGATCTATACTTTAAGAAAACAATTAATATACATGGAGAGCCGGATGATGCTAAAGTATCACGTCCGGTTCGGGAAAGGGTCTAGTTGATGTTGATTATTTAAATTATTTATTAATATAAATAAAAGTAGAATAATAAAGGAGTAAAATAGCTAAAGGTATGGGTATACCCAGCACTATTGTATTAGTTAATTATAATCTATATTTTTTATATGAAATATAGTAAAATAATAAGGATTAATTAGATCTAGTTCATCACATGGGTTCTACGTTATTAGGGGGATTTTCTAATAATCATTTTGGTCTATTTGGTAGCATATTATTTAGTGTAGCTCATGGTGTTGTAAGTCCAGCTCTTTTTATTTTTGTTGGTGCCTTGTTTTATGATAGAATTGGTTCTAGAATAATTAATTATCTTAAAGGTCTTTTAAATTTATACCCCATAGCAATAGCAATGTTCCTAACTGTAGTTTTTGGTAATATGGGTACACCTTTAACAGCTAATTTTATAGCTGAATTAAAATGTATTTTAGCTACTTTCATCGTAAACCCAGGAATGGCAATGGTTGCTGCTATTTCTATCATATTGAGTGCTTGTTATAGTATATATATGTTCAATAGAATTAGTACTGGTACCATCTCCCCTTTCTTAACATCCGCACCTGATACATATAAAAGAGAATTCTCTTTATTATTACCTTTGATTAGTATTATGATATTATTAGGTATATTCCCTGTTTTATTAGGTGAGCCTATAGACTTAGGTTTGTCTCATTTCTTATTATAATCATATATAAACTCTTTTATTTTTTTTTTATTTATTTTAATATCATTACTCAATTATTTTAATATATATATTTCTTACTAATGATAAATGATTTATTTTATGATTACTTAATTATTTTAATAATTATATTTCTATGTTATAGGTAAATTCAAATAATTATATAATTATTTATATAACTATTAGGTATATATTTAAGATAAAAAAAGGATATATTGAAATTTTATAATAATATAGAGATAATAATGTTAAGTTGAATAATAAAGTTATAAATTAATTCTTAAATTGTTTTAGTTTCTATAAAAATAAAGATGTTACAGATACTTAAATTACTGACAAATATTTTCTCAGTTATTTGAAAATAATAATATTAAAAATTATCATTTTCAAATATAATTAGTAATATATTATTATATAAATGATTGCGTGACTCCAAATAATTTAAATAATAGATAATCTATTAAATAACAATATTCATAGAATAGGAAACCAATTAAATAAGAATTAGTGAAAATAATAGATCTTTTCTAATTAATAAATTTTTAAATGAAGATAAATAGTAGTAAGTTAAGAATGTATAAGATAATATTTATGTTATTATATAGGCCGGCCAAATTGGCCGGCCTATTTCAATGTGCTTATTTATAAGTACTTTATATGATCTTATGTTCTTAATATAGTAACGGGCTTTACTCACCCATCCTTCTAAAAGAAGGATCAAGATGCGCTTCATTGAATATTTTTATCCTTAATTTTAGCTATGGTAATTATAGTTATATTTATTCAATTTTTTTATATTAATAAAACAATTTAAATTTATTTTGTTATATCAAGTTTTTTATCATCCTAATACTTGTTGTTAAGAATTGTCTAAATTAAATTTCTAAGTAAACTAATATAATTATATTTTATGTTATATGTTTAGTCTTAATTTTTGTTTCTGTTCTAATTATATTAATATATATATATATCTCTCTATGTATATGAACTAATAAACTTATGTTAATTTTATATTATTATTGGTTATTTTTCTAGTTTCTATGTAAGTTATAAGGAAATCAAGACTTCTAGGCATAGTCTAATATTTAATAAATTAAATTTATTATTAGCAACTAGACCCTTGCTTTTATTTTATTTGTAAACGAACTTATATTAATGATTTATATTTATTATATAATTATGGGATTATTTACTTGTTTATTCTTTCTTATGCCACAATTAGTTCCTTTTTTTTTTATACATCAAATTTTATTAGTCTTTTTTGCTTTAACTTTATTAATATCTTTATTTTCAAAATATATCTTACCTAATTTATTAAGTATACAATTAGGTAAATATACCTTATCTAATAAAGTATTTTAATCACATTATTTATCTTAAACTAAGATACAAAGTATTCTATTATTATTTAAAATTTTAATTTAAATCTTGACAATTTGGTCAAAATTATACGTATTTTTAGAGATTATTATAAATTATAGAAGAAATATTTAAAATTTAGAGCATAATATATATATATATATATATATATATATAGGTATTAAATAACTTTAATGCCTTATAAATTTAGTATCCTATTATCGCTGAAAATATTTACAGCTATATATAAATCCTAACTTTATAATTTGTAATATTTTAAAACTATTATATATTTATTAAATTATAAAATACTATAATTTTATTTCATATAATACTTGTATATTTATTATTATTAATTTTTATAAGTATTATTGTATTAATTAAATATTACTTAGCTTTAGTATTAATTATAAGTATGTTTTATATTATTCTTAATATTAAATTCATATGTATTTAATTATTATTTTCAGTTATTATCAAACTTTATATTTTATTTTTGTTTATACTAAATATATAAGAAATAATTAAATTATTTAGTTATATTATGTGTAAAAAAAATATATATATATTTTAGTTATATTATGTATAAAAAAAATATATATTTTTTTTTATGTATTTATTTTATATAAATAACATATTGTATTTATTTTTGTATACCTCTTTAAGGAATCGAACCTAAATCATAATATTAGAAGTATTACGCTTTACCATTAAGCTAAAGAGGTTAAATTTTTAATTTAAAATAAAGATAGAGAAAAATTTTAATAATACTAATAATTTTTGTCATTTGCAAGTTAAATATTTGATCTATGTAATTTTAGTGCAAACCTCACTGCACTTCAAGGAAGCACTTTTTATATTCATTTAATGTACTTTTTAAATTTATTTATATTTATTGTTGTTTATTATTTCTACTAAATTTTTTTTTAGGGTAAAGAGGGATTCGAACCCTAAATATTAGATTTGCAATCTATATGCAGTACCAATCTGCAACTTTACCCTAATAAAATAGATATATTATATATATTCATAAATAAATAAATTTAAATTTTTAATACTTAATTAAATTAAGTATTTTTTATTTCTCCTTCTTTTCAATACTTTACAATAAATTAAATATTTATTTAAAATTAAATAAATATTTAATTCATAATTATGAATTAGATATAATAATATTTATACATATGTACTTATATTTATTTTATGTTATAAAATAAATATTTTTTTCCTTTTTATTCCTTATTTTTTCTCCTTTTTCTTCTCTTAAGTATAATGAAGTTTTATATAAAGATCTAATTTACTTCTTTCTTCTTTTAAATGTTTTGATGTTTTTCATAAATAAATTAGATTCTACTTTAGATTAATTATAATTATAAGTTTTATATAAAACAAGTATTCTTTTATTTATAGGTTTTAGCTTAGATCTTAAAAGATAATTTTATCTGAAAAATATATTTAAAAGTTTATATTAATTATAAAAAATTTTTTAGTATTTAATACCTTATTTTATAAAAAGGATCAACAAATGAAAACTACTAATGATAATTAGATTCTTAATCTAATTATTTTTTATTTATTTATTAATTATCTTAAATAAATAAATTATTATAAATAAATTTAATTATTATAATAAAATTAATTTTATATGTGCAAATTATAAGGGGGAGTATAGTAAATAATTTTAAATTATATTTTTTAATTATTTTTCTAGCACCTAATTATAGGGCTAATAAGGTAAGATTTTTGTTTATTTTTATACAATAGAACTGTATAGAATACAGATAAATTACTATATAAAAAATTATAATACTATACTATCTTCTTTAGGAGTATAGTTTAATTGGTAAAAACATAGGGCTTCAAACTCTACGTTAGTAGTTCGAGTCTATTTACTCCTGGTTCTAAAGATTAGTTATATTCATTTAAATAAAGAGGTGAAGTAGAAAAGTACTCTGCTTGTTTTAATAGTAATAATAATAATAATAATAATAATAATAATAATAATATTAATAATAAATAACTCCTGTTTTAGATATTTATAATTCTTTCTTATTATAAAAGGGATCAAATATTAATATTATTTTGCCTTCTAGGATGAGATGGCCGAGTCTGGTTTATGGCGTGATACTTGAGATATTAAGCACATTATAGTGCCGCGAGTTCGAATCTCGCTCCATCCGTTTTTTTTTGTTAAATTAAGTTATAATTTTTGGCTTATTTTAATTTTTATACCATTCTATGTTATCACAAAAAAAAAAAATAAATTTTATAATAAATGATATATTTTCTTAATTAATATAGGAAATATTTTGAATATTATTAGGGGGATTTAATTTAATTGGTTAGAATGTTGAGTTTGCAACTCAGGTATATGGATTCGAGTTCCATAATCTCCATATAAATTTAATTATAATAATCATAAAATTAGATTTAAGAAAATGGTATAAAAAAAAATTTTTTATTTATTAAATTCAAATAATATTTATTATAATTAAATTTAAATATAATGTATAGTTTAGGTAGCTTAACGGTAAAGCGGAGATCTGAAGATTCTTTAATATAGGTTCAATTCCTTTCCTGGACATTTATTTTTTATAGCACCCTATAGGATTTGAACCCATATCAATCAGCTCCGAAAACTGTTACTTTACCCTTAAGCTAAAGGTGCTTTATAATAAATATATATTTTAATAGTTTATTTTAAATTTAATTATTAATTCTTTTATTTATTAATATTATTTATCTTTAATATTAATTTATTTTTATAATAATAAATTATTTTTGTTTTTTTTTTATTTAATAATAAGGATTATCCTTATGCTACCTATTTCTAAAAAAATTTATATATCAAATTTATATTTTATTATTCTATCTAATATTAATTAATACTTCAATAATTTTACATGTTACATTTAATCCCCTTAAATGGAAATGGAAAGGAAGGGGAAGGAAATATTAAAATATTCATATCTTTATTTTAAAATTATTATTCTTAATAAATAATATTTTTATTCTTATATTATCATTGTTAATCAAACGTCATTTTTCTGGTTAGGTAGGCTAGCTTATATTTAAGATATCTTATTTAATTTAATAATACTTATATAAGAAACAAAAGATAAAAAAAAAAAAATAATTTTATAATGGTCGTGACGAAATTGGTAGACGTGATAAGTTTAGGTTTTATTGAGTAATCATTGAGGGTTCGATTCCCTTCGACCATATAAATAAACTTAACATAATGTATATAATGTTTATTGTTAATAATATCCTAATCTTTAAATAACAATAAAATTTATCATAAGTATTTTTAACAAATATAAAAATATTAATCTTACAAATATATATATATTATATATAATATATATATAATATAGTATAAATATTGCTTATATTTTATTTGTTTATGAGTATTCTATCAAATGATCAGAATCCAGATCCTGGATCTGGATCCATACTTTGTCTGGAGGATCCGGATCTATAATAAGGGTCCTTATTTTGTATGGATCCTTCTTCTTATTAAAGTAAAGAAATATAAATAAAAAATCTAAACAAATTTTATTTATTTAGAAGTAAGTACTTCCTTTTATTAATATAAGTTTATTAACGGGTATAGGTTAATGGTAGACTAAGTGATTTCCACTCATTGGGTGCCAGTTCGACTCTGGCTGTCCGTAAATCAATATTAATAGTAATTAGAAGGAAGTTATAA
>Ga0335083_10000731_pt1 | contig 47604 bp, 41 predicted proteins | sample Lox_Sample_42_FD_206716 | JGI IMG/M metagenome (GOLD analysis project Ga0335083, IMG submission 206716) | Soil microbial communities from Loxahatchee National Wildlife Refuge, Florida, United States - Lox_Sample_4.2 | ecosystem: Environmental > Terrestrial > Soil > Wetlands | place: USA...
CGAAGGGCATTCCGCATTTGGACCACGTTTTTCTTATCATGATGGAAAATCACGGCTATCAGCAGGTCCTCGGCAATCCGAACGAACCCTACCTAAATAGCCTCATCGCGAACAAGAAAGTCAGCCTCGCGACCAACTATTTCGCCGTAGGCCATCCCAGTCTCACGAACTACCTCGAAGTTGTCGGCGGCTCGAATTTCGGAGTCCGCAGCGACAACTCCCCGGATTGGGGCAACAGGAGCTGTTCGCCCAATATCGTTGCAGGAACCGTGAACGCGGATGGTCCCTATCCGAATTTCCCCGGTCCGCCCCAGGGCGTGGTTTTGGATACCAGCGCTACGATCTGCCCAATTTCTGGTGTGGGTAGGGACGCCGACACGCCAGCGGTTGACAATTGGAACGAAGTCTTCGCGCCGTTTAACTTTCTTGCAGACCTCGACGGAGTGAAGTCGGTGCCCTCGGAGACCACTGTAGGCAAGTCGATTGCTGACCAGCTGACCGAGGTCGGCTTGAGCTGGAAGGCCTACGAGGAAAGCCTCCCACTTGGCGCCGTCTATGGAGTTAACAACAGCAACGGGACGGTGAGCAATCTTAGTGATTTCACCAACCTACCCGCATTCTCAAGCGACTACGTGGCGCTTTATGCCGTGAAACACGATCCGTTCGCCTATTTCCAGAGCGTCCAGCAGGGATATCCCCGCGGCAACAGCTTGAAAAACGTTGTCGGCTTCGATGGGCCGGGCGGCCTCTTCGCTGACCTCGCGACCGGCAATCTCCCTTCTTTCTCCTTTATCGCGCCAAATCAATGCGATGATCAGCACGGTAAAGGGGGCGCCGGCGATTTCTGCGCGGGTGATCCAGGCTCGGATGGCCTGTTGGCTGGCTTAAATCCTGCTTTGATCCAACAGGGTGATGTCACCATCGAACGGCTGGTCAATGCCATCACGGCTTCGCGAGTTTGGCGCGACGGCCACAACGCCATCGTGATCGTCTGGGATGAAAACGACTACAGCGGCATTTCCGCAGCGCTTCCTGCCGGCAGTTTGTTCCCCTCGCAAAACCAGAACAAAGTTGTTCTCACCGTCCAACTGAACGGTGATGGCGACAACGACAGCGACGATCTCGGAGTGCAAAGCTCGAACTACTACAATAGCTTCTCCCTCTTGAAGACCCTCGAGGCCGGCTTTGGCCTTCCTTGCCTGAATCACGCATGCGACGCCGGCGTCAACGTGATGTCGGATCTGTTCGGAGGCGGCAGTCATCACTGATTTAGGAAATGCCGAGTCTGGCGTAGACCGCCACCCACGGAGTGCTTGGATGGCTTAATAAATAACTCAGCCCTGGGAGTTCTGCTCCCAGGGCTTTTCCTTTTATCGAGCGGCGCGGCAGTCTGCGACGAACACTCTTTACGTCCCCGCGCTATGCGAATCACCGATGTGCACAGCACAAACAATGACTTAAGGGAATAAAGAGGGGCGAGCCAAGGCCCGCCCTAAAAATATCTGCCAAATGACTTGCTGCTTGTGATCGCTACTTTGCGGCCTTGGCCTTCACGCCGTTGAACGCCAGGGTTAGGCGTGACTTGTAACGGTTGCCGGTGTTCTCGTGCAGCACGCCCTTGGTGATGGCCTGATCGATCGCGGACATCGTCGGATTCAGAAGATTGCCTGCGGCGGTGGCATCGCCCGCGGTAATGGCGGTGCGCAGACGGCGCATCAACGTACGGACCCGGGTGCGGTTGGCGCGGTTCACATCGGCGCGTTGTCGAGATTGCGCCGCCCGCTTCAATACCGACTTTTTCTTCTTCTTGATTTTGGTAGCCTGTCCCTGGGCCATCTATTGCTCCTTTTAGGTATCGCTCAAACTTCTAACGTTAAACGAGGCAAACTGCTTTGTCAAACGAGCTAAAAGGGCCGTCCGGCGCGGCAGTTCCGCCCTCTTCTGCGCCTGTCGGCGGGAGAACGGCTCGGCCAGGTGCGGGGAGCGGAGCCAGGGCCGGAGCGGTGACGACGCCGAAACCGAACAAGCACGACGAACTGCGGCTCCTAGTAAATTCCCGACACCCGATTATCACCGTCGAGACAGCCGAAGAAGAGCGCTTCGAGCAATTGCTCTTGGATGTCGCGACGGAATTGGGCGTGCCGCTCTTTGAGTGGACCGTCACGACCGGGCTGGCGAAATACCGCGGCGCGCCAATTTACAACACCGAGCAGCCAGAGCAAGGGCTCGCAAACATCTCACTAATTCAGGGCGATGCGATTTTCCTGTTGAAGGACTTTGCCCGGTACTGCGACAACGACAAGATCTGCCGTCGGCTGCGGGATCTGGCTGAAAAATTCCGAACGGTGCGGCGAGCCATTGTGATATCGGAGCCTATGCTGCAGTTGCCGGCAGAACTCGAGTGCGAAGCTGTGCCGTTTGAGTTGGGCTTGCCCACGGAAGAAGACTTGTTGCCGGGCGTGAAAAGCGTGCTCTCCGAGATGAATCGCGAGCAGCGGATTCCTGTGTCGCTCGATCTCGCGGCGATGTCGCAAGTCGCGCGGAATCTTGCCGGACTTTCGGAAGAAGAGGCGTTGCGAGCCCTGCGGATGTGTGTCCTCGCGCGAGGCCGGGCGGATTCTGGTCTGCTGGATGATCTGTTGGATGCAAAGCGCCAGGCGCTTCGCACAGAAGGTCTGATTGAAACCGTGCGGCGCGATACATCGTTCGGCGATGTCGCCGGGCTGAAGCGCTTGCGGGATTGGATCGCCAAGCGCAAGAGCGCGTTGACGCCGGAGGGGCAGCGCTTTGGACTCGTGCCGCCCAAAGGCGTGCTGATCACTGGCGTGCAGGGATGCGGCAAGAGCCTTGCGGCGCGAGCGGTGGCGGGAGAATGGGGATTTGAGTTGGCGCGGCTGGATGCCGGCGCGTTGTATGACAAGTTCGTCGGCGAAAGTGAAAAGAAACTTCATAAGGCATTGGAACTTGCTCAGAAACTCGCGCCGATGGTGCTGTGGATCGATGAAATTGAGAAGGCGTTCGCATCGGCAGGCTCGAGCGGCGATGCGGACGCCGGTTTGTCGCAGCGGCTGCTGGCAACTTTGCTGACATGGATGCAAGATCGTGAGAGCGGCGTTTTTCTCGCCGCGACGTCGAACAACATTACTGTGTTGCCTCCGGAGATGATGCGCAAGGGGCGATTCGATGAAATCTTCTTCGTGGATCTGCCCAGCGGGGAAGTTCGCGCCGCGCTTTTCGAGCTGCATCTCAGGAAACGCGGACGCGACGCGACGAAATTTGATTTGCCGAAACTCGCGGCAGGAAGCGGCGGTTTTTCAGGCGCTGAGATCGAGCACGTGATCGTCGCGGGCTTGTACACTGCGTTTTCGCAAAAACAGCAGCTCACTACGGAAATTCTCATCGCAGAAATTCATGCGACGCAGCCGCTCAGTGTAACACGCGCCGAAGAAGTGCAATCAATCCGTGACTGGGCAAAAACCCGCGCTGCTCCTGCCGACTGATTCGGCGCCCCCTCTTCTGGTCAACAGTTGCCACAAGCCGAAAACTGAAGCCCGCACTCCGGGGGCGCGAAGTGCGGGCTGGGGTTGCTGCCTTTGCGTGTGTTTAGTTGTTTTGAGGGAAGGAAAGCGGGAACTCGAAAATTTGATCGTCAACGAAGATGCGCAGGTTCAGTTGCTGCAAGTTCTTGTCGCGCTCGAACCAGACGGAGCCGGAAGCTTTTTCATGGGGCCCGAGTACCGCTTCATAGAACACAGAAGACTGATCCGGCTGAGCCAGTTCCGCGAGAAAGTTGGGTGCGGAAACGATGATCCTTCGCGTTTGGGAAGTGCTGGTGACATAGACAGCCGACGGCGGCGCAATCGCACTGGCTTGCGTTGCAAATGCCTGATGGGTTCGCGATTTGCCGAGCTGCTCCGGATTCTGATAGCGGAGGCTGCGAAGCCGGGGTGCTAATTCATCCAATGTAAAACTGGTGGGATTGACGTGGACCTGGGAGCCGCTAGCGTTGGCAACGGCCACACTGGCGCGCAGCTTCCAGCCCGTATCCTGCAGCGAAACCTGAACGGTAACGCCATTGGCGGTCAGCGATTCGACCATCGCAGTGCCGTTGTAAAAGCGGTCGGTGCCCGGGGCGCCCAATTGCCAGCGGGCGATGCCGTTGGGGTTGGCTGCGGCTTCGACGGGACGAGCAGCCGGGGCGGGAAGTGCGGGACCGGCGGAGAGATAGAGTCGCGCGACGTAACCGGTCTTGCCGTCCAGAGTGCCGACTTGCAGGGTATAGCCTTGGGAATCGGAGAGGATGGAGACCTGCTCGCCGCAATTCAGACTGGCGACGAGATGTAGCGGGAGAGCTTGCTCGGCGTCGGCGGTGATGGGGACATTTTGAACGCCGCGGCATATGACGGTGGCGCGAGGCGCAACGGGCGCAGCAGGAGCAGAGTCGCCGAAGTGGTCCGCGGCCGAGGAAGGCAGAGCGACTGCGAGGCCTGCGCATGCGGCCAAAATCCAAAGTTTGCTTCTCATGCTTTTACTCACCCCTCAGTGATGAGAAATAGCGGCTAGGCTTTTGTTTCAGTGTCGAGGGGCATCATCGCGTTGCCGGAAGTACCGGTCTATAGCGCGTTCGTACCAGAGGACAGGTTACGGTCGGGATACGAGCAAGCACGCTCGAAACGTTTTCATGACGAAGGGTCAGATGCGGAATCGCGCGGAGGAGTTACAGGGGAAGCGGCAACAAGGGAATTGAGGAACAAATTGGGGAATGGGAGGCGGACGGAACGATTCGGGAATCTGGGAAAATATTCGGTGCGACTCGGAGTACCCAAAACGCCGGAGAAAGTTCGAGAATGTCGAGTTTGTTAGCGGGTTATCGCCAGGTCGCTGTTTCGGGGAGTTGCAGGAAATAAAATACCGAGGATTTGGACGGAATCTTGACACGTGTGAAACGGGGGAAGATAATTTTGACAGCCGATCGGGAACATTAAGATCCTTCGAGTAGCGGAAAGTGCCAAAGAAACGACCCCTGCCGCGCAGTGATGTCGAGAGCGTCCTCCAATCCCTCGGAGCGAAAGCAAAAATCGTCGAGTGCCGGAAGAAGAGCAGCATCTTCGTGCAGGGAGGGCCCGCCAACGCCGTCTTCTTTATTAAAAAAGGGAAAGTCAAACTGATGGTCACGTCGGAGCAGGGCAAGGCGGCGATCATTGGAGTGCTGAACGGAGGGAGTTTTTTTGGAGAAGGAAGCATCGCCGGGCAACCACTGCGGATGATGACGGCGAGCGCGATCACGGACTGTTCGCTGCTGAGAATAGAAAAATCGGCGATGGCGGCCGCGCTTCGTGAGAACAAAGAGTTCTCCGCCATGTTCACGGCGTATATGCTTTCGCGCAATTTGCGATACGAAGCGGATTTGGTGGATTTGCTGTTCAATTCGAGCGAGAAGCGGCTGGCGAGGATCCTTCTGCTGCTGGCGCGGTATGGAATGGAAGGGCAGCCGCAGCGAATCGTACCGAAAATCAGCCATGAAATGCTGGCGCAAATGGTGGGGACAACTCGGCAGCATATCAGCGAATTTATGAACAAGTTCCGGAAGCTGGGATTCATCGACTACAACGGCGGATTGGAAGTACACAGTTCCCTCATCGATATAACGCTGCACGATTAGGCCGATTGCAGAATGGGGACAGGCGATTTCTTCCTGAAAGATGCCTAAAAAATGTCCCTTTTGGGACAGTTTCGAAAATGTCTCCTTTGATGCAGCAATGGGTACGCCGGTGATGTACTGATTAGTCGCTACCTCGAAGCAGAAATGCCTTGGGCGCTTATATCGAGGAAAGCGAATACTCGTAATGAAGCAGCGGACGTAGATTCCACAAAAAAGGAGAGCATCATGAGGACCCTTCCCAGCCATAGTGCCTGGAGTCACAGCACATTGAAGCTCACATCGTTCGTGCTCGAAATGGCCCAGCAATTCAAGAGGAGGATTCAGGTGGAACTGTTCGCCCCGCCGCGGCAATGCGCCCAGTGCAAACGCTCTTGCGAAGTATTCGTCCGGCCCGGAAACGAGTGCGCCGCTTGCTGGTCGTACAATATTCTTTCAAAGCTGGGGAAGACGGTCCGAAAACTTGCTGCAGCGGCATAAGCGGGACACGCCAGACCGCCTCGCCCCACGCTGAGGAAACAGCGAAGAGTGCAACGCCATGCCGAAGCCGAGGAAGCGGCCAGCGCCGTGCTGAAGCTGCATCTGCAGCTGTGACGTCAACCTGCCGTATCCATTTGTCACGAAGGCGTAACTTGACCGTCGAGCGACGGTGCGTTAGGGTGTAAGAAGTTTCTTCCTGAGTTGATCGCGGCGCGATCACCGATAGCGAGGAGGAATCCCATCGGCCACCCGGCTTCCTTGGCAGGCAGACCTTCCACTTGGATGAGACGTACCGTTCACATATCCGGAAAAATTGAACCGTTCTTCGGCACACTGGATGAAAATGTGCGATTGCTGGAGGACTCTCTGCACGTGCGGACGCACCTGCACGACACGCGGCTGACAATCGAAGGCGAGCAGGAGAGCGTGGATCAGGCGGTGAAGATTGTCGAGGAGTACAATCACCTGACGCGGCACGGACGTTCGCTATCGAGCACGGAAGTGAAATCGATGATGCGCGTGGCGACGGAAGAGCCGCACGAGTCTCCGCGTGGGATGTTCGAGCCGGCGCGAACGAGGTCGTTCGGGAAGAAGCAGGTCACGCCGAAGAACGCGAGCCAGCGGCGGTATATGGAAGAGATTGAAAAGCACGACATGATGTTCGGGATCGGGCCTGGAGGAACGGGAAAAACGTATATAGCGGTGGCGATGGCGGTAAGCGCGCTGCTGACGAAGCAAGTGAATCGAATCATTTTGGCGAGGCCGGCGGTGGAGGCGGGCGAGCGGCTGGGATTCTTGCCGGGCACGCTGCAACAGAAGATCGATCCCTACATGCGGCCGCTTTATGATGCGCTCTACGACATGCTGGACGCGGACCGGTTGGAAAAATTTCTGGAGAAAGGAATTATCGAAGTTGCGCCCCTGGCATTTATGCGTGGCAGGACGCTGAACGATTCGTTCGTGATTCTGGACGAAGCCCAGAATACGACCAGCGAGCAGATGAAGATGTTCTTGACGCGACTGGGATTTAATTCGAAAGCGGTGATCACCGGTGACACGACGCAAATCGATTTGCCGCAGGGGAAAAAGTCCGGACTGATCGAGGCGCTGGAAGTGTGCGGGAAGATCGAAGGGATTGGCGTGGTGCAATTCGGCGAGAAGGACGTCGTGCGGCACAATCTGGTGCAGCAGATTATTCGCGCGTACGAGGATTATGACGTTGCGCATCCGCCGCGCGGCGGAAATTCGGTAAGCAAGGTGGGGAATGGCAAGGCGGGAGCGGCGGCCGAGGGAAGCGCGAAAGAACCGAATAAAGAAAATCAGCAAGCATGATCTTGAACCAGCAACGAAGCGTGCGGCTTGCGCGGAGGCCACTCGAGAATTTTTTACGGCACGTGAAGAAAGAGCTGGGAGTAGAACATTTCGAAGTAACAGTCTGCTTTGTGAGCGACGCCGATATTGCCGGGATGAACGAGCGATTTCGGAAAAAGAAGGGGCCGACGGATGTGCTCTCTTTTCCGGCGGAACAGAAGCAGCGTATCGCCCGCAACAAACGGGATAGAATTAACGCAGAGAACACACAGATCTCAGAGGGCACGGAGAAAACTCGAAAAAGGGCAAGTCTGCGTGCAACGGAGCCATATTTGGGAGACATCGCCATTGCGCCAGAAACGGCGCGGCGCTATGCGAAGAATAATGGGCGAAGCCTGCGCGCCGAGTTGCGCGTACTCATTTTGCACGGTGTGCTGCACTTGATGGGCTACGACCACGAGACCGACCGGGGCGAAATGAACCGCATCGAACAGAAGATGCGCCGAAGACTCGGGCTGTCATGAACACATATACATGGGTTTACACCGTGGGCGTTCTTTTGCTTGCGCTCAGCTTGCCCGTTTTTTCCTACCTGACGCTGATCTATCGCGAACTCGGACGCATGAATACCGGGCGCGTCCACGAACATCTGGAGATTTTCGAAGCGGAAATCGAGCCAAAGCTGCGCATAAGGCGGCGCAGCGGCGGGCGCACGTTCCGCATACTTGGGCATTTCTGGCTCGCGTTTCTGGTCTTGGAGACGACGCGCGGCGTAGTGTATTTCGTGCCAGGGACATGGGAGTCGCTGGTCGAATTCGTTGTGTTCCTGACGCTCGAAGTTGTCATCGCGATGCATTTTATTCCGGACATGCTGCTGTATCGTACGACGGGGCGCTGGCTCCTACCGCTTTTGCCCCTGATTCGCGCCGCGATGTGGCTGGTGTGGCCGGTGCGCGTATTTCTGGAAGGCGCGGAATCGCTGGCGAGAATCTCGGAGCACGAGCCGGAAATGACGCAAGAACAGCGGACAGAAGAGCGCATCGAAGCGCTCGTCGAAGCAGCGGAAGAGGAAGGTATCATCGCCGCCGACCAAGCGGACCTGATCGAGCAGGTGGTGGAGTTCAGCGACAAGCGCGTGCGCGAAGTGATGACGCCGCGGCCGGACATTGTGGCCATCGCGGCGGACGCCACGCTCGAGGAACTACACGCAAAGTTTGTTGAGAAAAAATTCTCGAAGATGCCGGTGTACGAAAAATCGCTGGACGATATTTTCGGGGTGGTGCACGCGCAAGATCTGCTGCACATAGCCGACCAGGACCTGCCAAAACGCAAAGTGCGCGAACTCGTGCGGCCGGTACTTTTCATGCCGGAGACAAAGGCGGGATCGGAGTTGTTGCGCGAGATGCGGCAGAAGGGACAGCCGCTGGCGGTAATCATCGACGAGCATGGATCGGTGGCTGGAATAGCGACGGTGGAAGATCTTGTGGAAGAAATCGTGGGCGAAAGATGGAATGGCGGGAAGCCGCCAACGCCCGATGTAGTCAGAGAGGCGGATGGCGGCCTGATCATGCGGGGGAGCATGGCCATCCACGACGTGGAAGAATTGTTGAGCGTGAATTTTGGAAAAGAAGGGGACCAAACAGTCACAACGATCGCGGGATTGTTGAGCCATGTTTCCGGAAAAGTCCCCGCTCCTGGTGACAAGGTGGATTTGGAGGGGTATCGCTTTGAAGTGATGGAAGCGAACCAGAGGAAAGTGCTACGGCTGAGGATTCGCAAACGGGTGGCCGCGCCTTCCAAGGCAGCTTCCTGACTCACCGATTGCTGCCACACTTTAAGACCCCTGCTGGCAAAGTAGGAATTCCCACAGCGACGCGATACCATGCGTGTGCGCGGAAGTTGCGGCCGGCTCTTCGGCGGAGGCAGGATTGTGAACAAAAAGTGGATTGCGCGGCGAATGATTTTGGTTGCGGTGATATGCATTTCGGCGCTGGCCACGGGCAGCGCGGCGCAAGAAGCTGCCGCGAAAGCAGCCGCAACGCCGGACATGCGTTGGGCAGTGAAGATACCGATGCGCGACGGCGTATTGTTGAACGCCACGGTGTTTCAGCCGCGCGAACAGAAGGAACCTCTGCCCGTTGTTTTCACGCTAACGCCGTACATCGGCGACAGCTACACAGACCGAGCCATGTATTTTGCGGAGCACGGATACGTGTATGCGCTGGTGGACGTGCGCGGGCGCGGAAATTCAGGCGGTGCGTTTGAGCCGTTTGCGAACGACGCGAAAGATGGATACGACATCGTCGAATGGCTCGCGAAGCAGTCCTATTGCAACGGAAAAGTGGCGATGTGGGGCGGCTCCTACGCTGGATTTGATCAGTGGTCCACACTCAAGGAATTTCCGCCGCATCTGGCGACCATCGTTCCAGCAGCTGCAGCGCATCCCGGCGTGGATTTTCCATTCCAGTTCAACATTTTTGGGCCATACGACATGCAATGGCTCTCGTTCACGAGCGGAGTCACCGGCAACGAGAAGCTTTTTGGGGACGGGACGTTTTGGGGAGCGAAGGCGCGAGAATATTACGACGGGCATTTGGCGTTCCGGAATTACGACCGTGTCGTTGGGAATCCTTCCTCAGTGTTTCAGAAGTGGCTGCAAAATCCTGTTCCAGACACTTATTACGACCTGATGGTGCCGAGTTCCGGACACTACAAACGCATCCAGATTCCCATCCTGACGATCACGGGCGATTACGATGGCGACCAGGCTGGGGCCTTCACGTACTACAAAGCGCACATGAGATACGGAACTGACGAGGCCAAAGCGAAGCACTACTTGATTATTGGGCCGTGGGATCACGCGGGGACGCGAACGCCAAAGAGGGAGGTTGGCGGCTTGAAGTTTGGGGAAGCGAGCGCCTTGGACCTGAACAAGCTGCACACGGAGTGGTACGACTGGACGATGAAGGGCGGGAAGAAACCCGAGTTCTTGAAGAAGCGCATAGCGTACTACGTCGTAGGAGCGGGTGCCGAGAATTGGAAGTATGCGGACAGCTTGGAGAGCATTTCGAACGAGACACGGAAGCTCTATCTGGGCTCGAATGGAAGTGCGGAGAGCGTGTTTCAGTCAGGTGTGCTTTCGGAGAAGGCGGGCTCGGGCGCACCCGCTGATAAATGGATATACGATCCGCTGGATTCGCGAGGCGGGGACGCAGAGTTCGACGATGAAGCGCAGCTATTGATCTCCCAGCACGCGACCTTGAACACTTTCGGCAACGGCGCGATTTATCACAGCGAGCCATTTAGCGAGGCCACGGAAGTTACAGGATTTCTCAAGCTTACGGTGTGGCTGGCGATGGACGTTCCGGATACGGATCTTGAAGCGGATGTCTACGAAATCCTGCCGAGTGGCGATTCGGTTTTTTTGACAGGGAATACCATGCGGGCTCGATATCGCGAGTCATTGCGGAAGGAAGAGCTCGTCACGCCGGGAAAGATCGAGAAATACGTCTTTGACGACTTCACATTTTTTTAGAGGCGCGTCGCGAAAGGAAGCCGGCTGCGGCTTTTCATACACTGTCCGAATTCGAGCGGCACGGAGAAGAATTACAACAGCGGGGGAGTCGTGGCGGATGAGACGGCGAAGGATGCGAAGACGGCTCACGTCAGGCTGGTCCACGACGCGGAGCATGAGAGTTCCTTGGAATTGCCGATCGTGAGGTAAACGAAACGAGTTTACTCAGAGATCGCAGAGAGCTTAGAGGGTGCAAAGAAGAGTGGAGAAAACCGAAGACAAAAAGATGTTTCGGTCGGGATTTGTTGCGATTGTGGGACGGCCGAATGCGGGGAAATCGACGCTGCTGAACCGGCTGGTTGGCCAGAAAGTAGCGATTATCACGTCGAAGCCGCAGACGACGCGGAATCGGATTCAGGGGATCGTTACGCGTCCCGAGGGGCAAATAGTTTTTATCGATACGCCGGGGCTGCACGCGGCGGACTCAGCCCTGGGGCGCCAAATGATGCACGAAGTCGCTGCGGCGCTGGAAGGCATCGATGTGCTGCTGCTCATGGTGGATGCGAGCCGGGCGCTGCCTCATGCGGACGATTTGTTGCTCGAGCGGGCCAAGCGATTTCGTGGGAAGACTATCTTGGCTCTGAATAAAGTTGATGGCCTTCCGAAAGCCAAGCTGTTGCCGCTGATCCAGGCATTCCATGCCGCATTCGAATTCGCCGCCATCGTGCCCATCTCCGCCTTGAAGGGTAACGGTTGCGAAGACTTGCTCGATGAGATTTTGCGTCTGCTGCCTGAAGGCGAAGCGTACTTTCCCGAGGATCAAGTCACCGACCAGCCCGAGCGTTTTTTAGCGGCGGAAATCGTGCGGGAAAAAGCGATTCAGGCGATGTATCACGAGGTGCCATACGCGCTGGCAGTGAAGGTGGAGAAATTTGAAGAGTTGCCAAAATTGCTGCGGATCGAAGCGACGATGAACGTCGAGCGGGATTCACAGAAAAAGATTCTGATCGGGCGTAAGGGCGAAATGCTCAAGAAAATCGGGACGCAAGCGCGCAAAGAGCTGGAAACATTGTTTGATAAAAAGATTTACCTCGGACTGTTCGTGAAAGTGGTTCCGGCTTGGCGCGAAAATCCTCACCGGGTTCGCGAATTGGATTGGCACGCACAACTTGAAGCGATGGAGCGTACGGAGCAGGGCGCTGAATCAGGCGGTGAGCCAGGCGAGGATGCGGAGCCAGGAGAAGTCTAGAAAAAGGGCCACATTCCGCGGTTTGACTAATCGGGAGCGGCGATGCCCAGGGATTTCATTTTGCGATAGAGGTGGCTGCGCTCGAGGCCCAAGGCTGTGGCGGTCTGGGTCATATTCCAGCGGTGCTCCTGCAATTTTCGAAGTATGAATTCGCGCTCGTAAGCGCTGCGCGCTTCATGCAAAGTCGAGTAAGGTTGTTGAGGGCTTTCGGCAACTCCACGAAAAAGCTCGGGAGGCAGGTGATGGGACTCGATGCGAGCTTGCGGGCAGACGATGACCAGCCGCTCCACGAGATTGCGCAACTCGCGCACGTTGCCGGGCCAGGGGTAGCGTATGAGAATTTCCATCGCCGTTGAGCTTAGCTCGCGGGTTTTCTTACCATAAGCGGAGCTAAATTCATCGAGGAAATAGCGCGCGAGAGTGGGGATGTCTTGTTTGCGCTCGCGGAGCGGCGGTACAAAAAAAGGAATCACATTTAGGCGATAGAAAAGATCCTGCCGAAATGCGCCGCGAGAGATCTCCTGTTCGAGATTCTTGTTTGTGGCGGCTATCACGCGCGCGTCGACGGTCATCGTCAGATTGGAGCCCACTGGTTCGAAACGCTGCTCTTCGAGAACGCGGAGCACCTTGGATTGCGTTCTGAGGCTCATGTCGCCGATTTCGTCTAGAAAAAGCGTGCCGCCATCGGCCTTCTGAAATTTTCCGACTTTGTCTTCCGTGGCGCCTGTAAAGCTGCCTTTTATATGTCCGAAAAGCTCTGATTCGATCAATTCCTCAGGGATCGCGGCACAATTTACTTCGACGAAGGGCCCCTTATTGCGAAGACTGGCGGCGTGAAGCGCATGAGCGACGAGTTCCTTGCCGGTGCCGCTCTCTCCATAGATCAACACGCGGCCATTGGTGGGAGCGGTAACCGCAATCTGCTGCCGCAGGGCTTTCATGGGCACGCTTTCGCCGATGACCTGGTAACGATGGCCAAGTTCGCTGCGGAGAATAAGGTTTTCTTCCTGCAGCCTCCGCTGCTGGACGGCGTTGCGCACAAGAACGACGATTTTCTCGAGCGAAAGCGGCTTTTCGATGAAGTCGAAGGCGCCTAGTTTTGTGGCGCGAACGGCGGTTTCGATCGTGCCGTGACCGGAAATCATGATGACGGCCGGAGGCCGCTGAATCGCTTGCAGGCGACTGAGAGCTTCGAGCCCGTCCATCGCGGGCAGCCAGACGTCCAGGAGAATGACTTCGAAGTCGCCGGACGCGGCGCGCTGAAGAGCTTCTTCAGCAGTGGCAACTGCTTCGACTTGATAGCCTTCATCTTTTAGAATCGAGGAGAGCGACTCGCGAATTCCGGCTTCATCGTCGACAACCAGAACATGTGGCCTCGGAGTCATCGCGTGGTTTCCGTGCCATTGTGGTCGGCGAAGCCTGCCGGGGTGAGTTCGGCGACGGGGAGTTCCACAAAAAAACGGGAGCCCACAGGCAGGTTGTCTTCCACGTGGATGCTGCCGCCGTGCTCGGCAACGATGCGGGCGGCGATAGCGAGTCCGAGTCCCGTGCCGCGGTTCTTCGTCGAAAAGTGGGGCAGGAAGAGTTTGTCCTTATCCTGGGGGGAGATGCCGTGCCCTGTGTCGGAGACGCAGATTTCGACGGTGTCGGAGTCCGGGTGAGCAGAGGTAGAGATGAGGATTTCACGAAAGGAAGAGTTTTCCAAGGCCTCCGCGGCGTTATCGATCAGATTGACCACAACGCTGCGAAGCAGGCCGCCATCCGCGCGAACCGCTGGAAGATTTTCGCCGAGGGTGGTCCTAAGGGAAATGCCATCGAGACGCCCGGAGAAAACTTCGACCGCTTCGTGCACGATAGTGTTGGCATTGGTGGGGGCGAGCTTGGCGGTGGGGAATCGGACGAATTGAGAGAATTCATTGACCAGGGCAGCCAGAGTGGATACTTCGCGTTCGATCAAGCGCGAACACTCCTGAACGAGCTTGGTCAGCTCGAGGTCGCGAGGAGCTTTGGAATCGGCGACATCGCGGCGTTCCAGAAAACGGGATAATCGCTGCGATGAAAGCTGAATGGGGGTAAGCGGATTCTTAATCTCATGGGCGATGCGGCGCGCAACTTCCTGCCAAGCTGCCGACTTCTGCGCGCGGAGCATCTCGGTGAGGTCGTCGAGCACGAGAACATAACCGGAATTGGCGCGGCGAGGGCCAAGGGAGCTGGCGGTCACAGCAAGGTGCAGGACGCGTCCGGAGACGACCGTTTCAATCTCGCGGGAGACGACTCCCATGCGTAGCGAGCGGCGCATAAGAAGCTGTAAGATGCGGGACGCATCCGGGCCAAGGAGTTCCTCGAGAGATTGCGCGTTGCGTGCCTCCCCGCCAAAAATGCGGGTTACCGCCGTGTTGGCGCGGAGGATGGCTCCGCCGGCATCGAGCGAGATTACGGCGGTCGGGATGTTCTCGAGAACGGTCTCCATGAGTTGCCGGCGGCGTTCGAGTTCCTGCACGGCTTGTTGCAGGTTTCGAGTGAACTGATCGATTTGCGAGCGGTTGTCTCGCAGTTGGGTGGTCATTGCGTTGAATGAACGGACAAGCACGCCCAGCTCATCCTGGGCCTGCTCGGGGACCTGGTAATCGAAGTTTCCGGCGGAAATTTCGCGAGTGCCTTCGGCCAGTGCTTGGATTGGAACGGTCACTTGTTTTGCCAGGAAAAGTGCGACCCACATCACGGCGGAAAGGAGGAGCACGGTGAACAAGAACAGGATGAGCAACATCTGCCTCTTGAGCGCACGCAGATTTTGTTTTTCACGGTTGTACTCTTGGGTCTGCGACTGGATTTCCGTGAGCTGAGCGAGAAAGTTGGGGCTGGTACGGTAAGCTGCAACCGTGTAGCCAAGCGTCACGCGATCCTGAACAATTGGCACCTTCGCTGCAAAATAATTCTGGCCGCCTGCCGACCACACTTCGACGCCGCTCGGCAGGACTTCCTCAGGTTTGCCTAACACTCCGACGTGGGCGCAGATGTCTCCGTGGCGCTCTTCGCTTTGGTCTTCGCAGACGACTCCGCCTCGTTGTGCGGTTCCGTCGGGGCTCAAAACCCATACGGCGTCGGCGCCGTTTGCAAAGGCATGTTGCAACAGTTCCGCAGTAGGTGCCGAGGCATCCACTTGGACGTCCGTCGCGAGTCGGCGCAGTCGGGGCATTTGCGAGCGCCCAATGCCGTACATCAGTTCCTGAGTTTTCTCGACGGCGAGTTCGAGCGGCCGCGGGAACCACCTCAGGAGCGTCCGGTTAATCAGCGAGTAGCTGACGATAAACATAAAGATGATGGGAAGAAGGGAAATGGCCATCGCGCCCACAACCATTTTGGTTTTGAAACGCGCACCAAGCCTGTCGTGGCTACTTTCCACCCAAAGTCGCACAACACTGCGGGCCAGAATCAACAAGAAGACAAGAAGAGCCGCGGTGATAAAGCTGTTCACAGCGAAGATCGGCATCAACGTGCGCCACTTCTTCGGCTCGAAGGGAACATCAAGCGAGCCGAACGTAAACACGGCCGCTAGCAGCAAAGTGAGCAAGAGCCCGCCTACGACCAGGCTCCAGCGCTGTTTGGACTTGAGATGACTCATGTTGCTTGCACGGTTATTTCAAAGTGGCCATCGGTATGACGATGGGGCGGGCGCACTGCAATCGATTCGGCCCGCAAAAACACTCTAAGAATATTGTAATCGTCGCGCCAGGTTCGGAACACAGATATCCAAAGTCCGTTGAAATCGCCATCATTTTCTGTGCGCGCTACGGAGCGAAGTATACGCTGCCCCACGATTCGCCCTGAAAACCACGCATTTGCACGATAGCCAGCGCATTGGAGCAAGTCAAGAACCGCACCTGTCCTACGTTCGAAAAACCTGCCCGAGCGTACAGGTATTAGCCATTTCAGAACTTCCTTTTAATTTCCGCACACCTTCCTCGCCGCCATTTGCTATGTTGACCGTGGGTGCAAACCGGCAGGGAGTGCTGCGGATGTCCGTCCGTTTGGGCGAGATACTTATTAAAGAAAGCCTGATCACTCAGGACCAGCTCCAGAAGGCGCTCGAATTTCAGCGCGCAAATGGCGGCAAGCTGGGGAGCTGCCTGACAAAGATGGGCTTCATCACTGATGATGACATCACCGGTGTGCTCTCCCGCCAGTACGGCGTCCCGTCGATCAACCTGAAGTATTACGAAATCGATCCCAACGTCATCAAACTCATCCCACAGGACACGGCGCTCCGTTACCAGGTCATTCCTCTCTCGCGCGTTGGCTCAGTGCTTACCATCGCGATGACCGATCCCACGAACGTCTTCGCCATGGACGACATCAAGTTCATGACCGGCTTCAACGTGGAGCCGGTGGTGGCTTCCGAATCGGCCATCGGGGAAGCCATTTCACGGTTCTATGGCGGGAATGAGTCGAACTCCGAAGAGATCAGCAAGATGATGAAGGACCTGGTCGACGAAGACCAGGAGTTGGAGTTGGCCGCCGAAGAGGCCGAACTCGACACTGCGACGCTGGAGAAGGCCGCCGAAGAGGCGCCCATCATCAAGCTGGTGAACTTGATTCTGACGGACTCGGTGAAACGAGGCGCGAGCGATATTCACATCGAGCCGTATGAGCTCGAGATGCGCGTGCGGTTCCGCGTTGACGGACAGTTGCAAACGGTCATGACACCGCCTTTGCGTTTGAAGGACGCCATTACTAGCCGCCTTAAAATCATGGCCAAGCTGGACATCGCGGAAAAACGCTTGCCGCAAGACGGCCGCATCATGATCAAGTACAAAGCCGACGGCAAGAAGAAAGAACTAGATTTTCGCGTCTCAACGGTGCCGACCCTCTATGGCGAGAAGATCGTGCTCCGGCTCCTCGACAAGGAAAACCTCCGGCTGGACATGACCAAGCTCGGTTTCGAGCCAGAATCGCTGAAGAAGTTTGAGCGCAACATTTTAAGGCCTTACGGCATGGTGTTGGTCACCGGCCCAACCGGTTCCGGAAAAACGAACACTCTCTATTCCTCGGTGGCGCGGCTCAACACAGTAGACACCAACATTATGACCGCCGAAGACCCGGTCGAGTTTCAGTTGTCGGGCATCAACCAGGTTCAGATGAAGGAACAGATCGGCCTGAACTTCGCTGCGGCGCTTCGCGCTTTCCTCCGGCAAGACCCGAACATCATTCTGGTCGGCGAAATTCGCGATTTTGAAACGGCTGAGATCGCGGTCAAGGCCGCGCTCACGGGCCACTTGGTGCTCTCCACGCTGCACACGAACGACGCCCCATCTACTATTAGCCGTTTGATGAACATGGGCATCGAGCCTTTCCTCGTGGCCACGTCCGTAAACCTTATCTGCGCACAGCGTCTCGTTCGGCGCGTTTGCTCAAATTGCAAGGAAGAGCTGGAACTTCCCGAACAGGCGTTGATCGACGCTGGGTATTCCCCTGACGAAGTCAAGACGACTAAGATTTACCACGGCAAGGGATGCACCACCTGCAACAAGGGCGGCTATAAGGGGCGAACAGGTTTGTATGAGGTCATGGAAATCAACGACGAGCTACGGGAATTGATCCTCGTCGGCGCCTCGGCTTTGGAACTGAAGAAGAAAGCGATCGAGCAAGGAATGATCACGCTGCGGCGCAGCGGACTCATCAAAGTGGCATTGGGTCAGACGACGTTGGAAGAAGTCTTGCGCGAGACGGTGTTATAGGGGAAAGGTGAGGCGATGGCCGGCATTACCCTGAGCGAATTGCTGAAAAAAATGATCGAAATGGGAGGCAGCGACCTCCACATCACCACGAACAGCGCGCCGCGCGTCCGGGTTCACGGACATTTGCGGGCCCTGGATATGCCGCCTCTGACGGCTGCGGATACAAAGTCCCTGGCTTACAGCGTTCTGACGGACGCGCAAAAGCACCGCTTCGAAGAAAACCTCGAACTGGACTTTTCTTTTGGCCTCAAGAACCTGGCGCGCTTTCGCGGCAACGTATTCAATCAGCGCGGCGCCGTAGGCGCAGTTTTTCGTACCATTCCGTGGGAGATTAAGGGTTTTGACGCGTTGGGTTTGCCGGCCGTCGTAAGAGGTCTTTGCGACAAACCACGCGGACTCGTCCTCGTCACCGGGCCGACCGGTTCGGGAAAATCGACGACGCTCGCCGCGATGCTCGACAAGATCAACAGCGAGCGCGAAGAGCACATGATCACGATCGAGGACCCCATTGAGTTTCTACACAACCATAAGAAGTGCCTGGTGAACCAGCGCGAGGTCCACGCCGACACGCATTCCTTCGCGAACTCACTCCGCGCCGCGCTTCGTGAAGATCCGGACGTCGTGCTGATCGGCGAGATGCGTGACCTCGAGACCATCGAATCCGCGCTCCGCATCGCGGAAACCGGCCACTTAACCTTCGCCACGCTGCATACCAATTCCGCTGCCTCTACGATCAACCGTATTATCGACGTGTTTCCGTCCCACCAGCAGCCGCAGATTCGCGCACAGCTTTCCATGGTCTTGGAGGGAATCCTTTGTCAGGCGCTTCTCCCGCGAGCCGACAGCCGAGGCCGCGCGATGATCATGGAAGTGCTCATCCCCACGCCCGCGATTCGCAACCTCGTCCGCGAAGACAAAATTCACCAGATCTATTCCGCGATGCAGACCGGCACCGGACAAACGGGCATGCAGACCTTTAACCAGGGCTTGGCTAACGCTTATTTTGCAAAGCTCATCACGCTGGATTTGGCTCTCTCGCGCTCATCGAATGCGGACGAATTGCAGGACATGATCAATAGGGGCGTATCTTCACCCGCTGGCGGAGGAACAAAAGCGCCGGTGGCGAGCAAGCGTTAGAAAATTTTCAGGGCCACAGCTTTTGGCCGATGAATTCGTAGGATTGAGGAGGAAAGAACATGCCGGTTTTTACTTATCGAGGAACCAATCGTTCCGGCGGAAACGTCAGCGGAGAGCTGACTGCCACGAGCAAGGCGGAACTCCAGAATATTCTTCGTCGCCAGCAAATCACGCCGACGAAGATGTCGCAGAAGGGCAAGGAATTCAATCTCCCAACTTTCGGCGCTGGCGTCAACGCCAAGGAATTGGCCATCTTCACTCGCCAGTTCTCGGTGATGATCGACGCCGGTTTGCCACTCGTGCAATGCCTGGAGATTCTTGCCAGCCAGCAGGAGAACAAAACCTTTCAGAAGGTGTTGACGGGAACGCGCGGATCGGTAGAGGGCGGCGCCACGCTTTCCGCGGCCATGCGTCAATACCCGAAAGTCTTCGACTCGCTCTACGTCAACATGGTCGAGGCCGGTGAAACCGGCGGTATTCTTGACACCATTCTCCAGCGCCTCTCCTCCTATATCGAAAAGAACGTGAAGCTCCAGCGCGCCGTTAAGTCGGCCATGGTCTACCCCATCGGCGTTTTGACAGTAGCCGGCGGCGTCATCATTTTGCTCTTGTGGAAGGTCGTCCCCATTTTCGCCACGCTGTTCGCGGGCTTGGGAGTCGATTTGCCCTTGCCGACCAAGATTGTCATCGGTCTCAGTCACCTGATTGGCAGCATCTTTGGCTTGCTGATGCTGGTCGCGCTCGGCGCCGGAATCTTTGGATTGAAGATCTGGTATGGCACTCCGCAGGGGCGCTACGCGCTAGACTCGATGATTTTACGATTGCCTGTGATTGGTATCCTGATGCGCAAGATCGCCGTCGCGAGATTTACCCGCACGCTCGGTACGCTCATCTCCAGCGGCGTGCCCATCCTCGAAGGTCTGGACATTACGGCCAAGACTGCCGGAAATGCGGTCGTCGAAAAGGCTTTGCAGCAGGTCCGCAAGTCTCTCGAAGAAGGCAAATCGCTCACGGATCCTTTGAAGGACTCGAATGTCTTCCCCGGCATGGTCACGCAGATGATTAGCGTCGGCGAACAGACTGGCGCGATGGACGCCATGTTGCAGAAGATTGCCGACTTCTACGAAGAAGAAGTCGACGCGGCCGTTAAAGACCTCCTCACCGCCCTTGAACCGGTCATGATCGTTTTCCTGGGTGTGGTCGTCGGTGGCGTGGTCATTTCCATGTACATGCCGCTGTTCTCTTTGATCGGCAAGCTCAGCGAAGTCCACTAGCCGCGGCGTTACGCAACGAGCAGTATTCAATTGGCGGAGGGCGGGGAAGGAACTCCCTGCCCTCCGCCAATTCTGTCTAAACTAGAGAATGCCCGGGGGAATACTGGGGTCTGAACGCGGGCGATTCATGGATCAAAACATGACAACGCGGGAGTGGCTTGGCTGGCTTACCCGTGTCCGCCTGCTCACCATCCTGTTGATCCTGATCGTCGACTTAATTTGGCCACAGTATGTCCCGTCCTCTGGAACGAACCACGCTTTTCTGCCTCTCCTGCTAATCTGGGTCACCCTTGGCGTTCTGCACATAGCCTTGGTCCGATGGATGCAGGCTGCGACGTGGCAAGGCGTACTGCAAGTTGCCACTGACGTAATCATCATCTCTGCCCTCGTTTACACGACCGGTCTCCAGGAAAGCTATTTCATTTCTTTATATTTGCTGGTCATCATCGTCGCCAGCATCTTGTTCTCGCGCAGGGTTGCCTTTGTTACTGCCGTTGTGTGCCTCTCCATTCTCGGCGGCATGACCGCTCTTGCTTTTGCAGGAAAGATTCCGCGCACCTTCTTGATTGTGCCCAGCCCCGAAGGTCTGCGCGTCTGGTTTCTCAGCAACCTCTTCGGATTCCTCGCCGTGGCTTATCTGGCGAGCCTGCTCGCGCAGTCGCTCCGGCGCAAGGGAATCGAACTTGAGGAAAAACGCGAAGAACTCCTTGAACTCCAGGATTTTACCGAGGACATTATCCATTCCATGCGAGGTGGTCTGATCACGACGGACTTGGATGGCAGGATCGTGCTGCTCAACCGGACTGGAGAAGAGATTCTCGGGTGTCGCTTTGCGGACGTGCGCGGGCGCAAGCTCCCCGAAATTGACGAGAACCTTTGGCTTCCTGGCTTGGTAAACGCCGACGCACAGCCTGCTGTCCGCAAAGAGATTGACTTCCGAACTCCCGATGGCCAGTTGCGGTACTTGGGAATTTCCGTTTCTCCCTTGCGCACTAGGAATTCCACACGCAGCGGTTACGTCTTCAACTTTCAAGACCTGACCGAGCTGCGAAGGCTTGAGCAGGAGGTGGCCACCAAAGAACGCATGGCGGCATTAGGGAGGTTGTCAGCAGCCATCGCTCACGAAATTCGGCAACCGCTGACGGCCATGGCCGGAGCCGTCAAGGAGCTGGCGCGCCTCGTTCCCCTCGAGGATGATGAAAAGCATCTGGTCAATATCGTTAGCCGTGAATCGGAGCGGCTGAATCACATCATTACGGACTTTCTCAATTACTCGCGGGAGAAAACCTACGAATTTCAGGATGCGGACATACGCGCTTTGCTGGAAGAAACGCTGACGCTTTTGGAAAAGAAACCAGGGGTCGAGAGCAGGTACCAGATCTTGCGGTCATTCAACGGCGCCCAGGTACTGGCGCGTGTTGATGCGAGCAAGCTTAAGCAGGTTTTCTGGAATCTCTCAGACAATGCGCTTCGCGCCATGCCCGAGGGTGGGACCCTCACCGTCGCCATTGAACGTCTTCCCTTTTGGGTTCGCATCGCCTTTCGGGACACCGGTATGGGCCTTGACGCCAAGCAGAGGGCAAAGATTTTCGAACCGCTCCAGTCCGGATTTGAAGGCGGGACGGGGCTGGGGCTTTCGATCGTGTATCAAATCGTACAGGCTCACAGCGGCAGGATCAGTGTTATCTCAGAGAAAGACCGCGGCGCGGAATTCATTGTCGAATTGCCGCGCACGGCGTGAGGTCCTATGCAGGGAACTAAAGCTGCTGTAAAAGAGGCGCAAAACGAACTGGTTCACATTCTCGTCGTCGACGATGAGCGCTCTATTTGTGAGCTTCTCGAAATCACTTTCCGCAAGGAGGGCCACCGCGTTGAGGTGGCCAACAGCGTCGAGGCTGCCAAGCGGAAGCTGGAATCGCAGATTTTCGACATAATCATTTCGGATGTCCGCATGCCGGGAGCGACCGGTGTCGACCTGCTGAAGTTCACAAAAGAAATTTCTCCCAACTCCTTTTTTCTGCTCATCACTGGCGTTCCCACAGTCGAGACGGCCATCGCGGCCATCAACTCCGGCGCGGACCGCTACGTCATCAAGGATCACGAGTTGGTCGATCAGCTTCGCCGCGCCGTGAAGGAAGTCTCGGAGAGCTTGAAGTGGAAAAAAGAGGCCGGATACCTTCGGCGCGAATTGAGACGGCTCACGGGGCTCGACAACATCATCGGGCAAAGCCCCAAGATGCGCGCCATCTTCGACTTGATCCAGACCATTGCTCCGCAATCCAGCCGCGTGCTCATCACCGGCGAAAGCGGCACGGGAAAAGAACTCGTCGCTCGCGCGATTCATGAGAACAGCCTGCGCGCTCAGGCTCCCTTTATCACCATCAATTGCGGCGCCTTTCCGGAAACGCTTCTTGAATCCGAGCTGTTCGGCTACATGAAGGGCGCTTTCACGGGCGCCAACGAGAACCGCCAGGGACTCTTTCAAGCGGCCCATGGCGGCACGCTCTTCATGGACGAGATCGGCAATATGAGCCTGACCATGCAGGTGAAACTCTACCGCGTGCTTCAGGAGGGTAAAGTCAGGCCTATCGGAAGCACGGAGGAAACCGACGTCGATGTGCGCATCATCGCCGCAACCAACAAGGAATTCGAAAAAGAGATTGCCGAAGGCCGCTTCCGCGAAGACTTGTACTACCGCTTGAGCGTTATTCCCATCCAGCTCCCCGCCCTTCGCGAGCGCCGCGAAGATATTCCATTGCTCGCGCGCCATTTCCTGGAGCGATTCCGAAAGTCGATGGAGAAGCCCATCGAGGGATTGTCCCCTGAGGCAGTCCGCCGCCTTGAATCCTATGATTGGCCCGGCAACGTTCGTGAATTGGAAAACACCATGGAACGAGCCGTCGCTCTCGAAACTGGCGCGGAAATATCACTTCGTGTTCTTCCCGACCGCATAGCGGGATATTCCTCTTCATCCGCTTCCGGTGCGGCCAGCGAAATGGCTTTCCCCGCGGAAGGCCTCGACTTCGAGAAAGAGATCGCTGAAACGGAGCGGCGTTACCTTCTGGCCGCTCTTGAAAAGGGCGAGGGCGTCCGCACTCGAGCAGCCGACCTTTTAAAGATCACCTACAGGTCGTTTCGGCATTACGCGAAAAAGCACAATGTTTGAGCCAAAATGACTTCCGGAAAATTGCCCAACTCCGGAACAGTTCGTCGCCACCCGTACGTACTTTTCGTCTTGGTCGCCTTTGCGGTGCGCGTGGCGCGAATCCTGATTGTCCACAGCTACATCATTCCGCTAACGCATGTGCTTCCGCCAATGTCCTCAGGAGACCCGCACTTCGGCTTTGGTTTCGAAATCGGTAGCATCGCGCACTCCATCGTTTCGGGTCATGGATTCGGTTCTCCCTTTGGTCCCATCACCGGTCCAACCGCCTGGATCGCCCCTCTTTATCCGTACCTGTCCGCGGCCGTATTCAAAATGTTCGGTGTGTTCACTCCGGCTTCCGCGTTTGTCCTTCTCTCTTTGAACAGTTTGTTTTCCGCTTTGACGTGCATTCCCCTCTACAAAATCTGCGATCGCATGATGGGTCGCCTCGGCGCGGCGCTCGCAGCCTGGACTTGGGCACTCCTGCCGTATTTCTGGTCCTGGCCGACATCCGAGATTTGGGAGACGAGCCTGGTCGCTCTCCTGCCCACCTATTTAGTACTCACTACGCTCGAACTGGCGGATCCGGCCAACATCCAAAATGGGAAACGATGGCTACTATATGGGCTGTTTTGGGGAATCTCGCTTCTCACAAATCCTGTCCTACTGACGTTTCTACCCGTCGCATTCATCTGGCTGGTTTATCGCGCCTCAAGCCAAAAAACACATGTCCTCCGCCCGGCGACGTTGGCGCTGGTTGCATGCGCGCTGGTGGTGATGCCCTGGGTGGTGCGCAACCGAATCGTGTTCGGCCAATTCGTCTTTATCCGCAGCAATTTTGGATTCGAATTTCACCTCGGCAACTATCACCTCAGCAATGGCTTCGGCTGGGCGGGCAAACATCCATCGCTCAATAAGAGGGAACTTGAGCAGTACGCGACCATGGGCGAACTCGCTTACATAGCGGCAAAACGCGCTGAGGCCCTCCAGTTCGTTCGCCAATATCCCGATGAATTCCTCGATTTGACTCTCAAGCGCCTCAGCGCATTTTGGTCGGGCGCGATGATGCCTTACGGGGGAGCGCCTTTGCTCCCCTGGTTGTACGGCCCCTTCTCGCTGGTTGCGCTTTTTGGCTGGTTGCTCGCTGCCCGAGACAAAGTGCAGGGGCAAGGACTACTGCTCGGGCTGCTCCTACTGTATCCGTTGCCCTTCTACATAGCCTTCCCGCAAGCACGCAATCGTTACGCTTTGGAGCCTGAAATGCTCGCCCTTTCCACGTATTTTTTTACGGTCGTGTTGCGTAGGTTGTTCGCAAAACCAAAGGTTCTTGCCAGTTCGGCGGATTGTCCATTGGTCACGCCTTAGTCGCCTGCATGTTGGCGATTGGGGTGTAACCAAGAAGTCTGCTCGCTGCACGGAGGTGAGCGAAGTAAATGAGCGCGACATATTAAAGCGCTCTCCGAAGTGACAAAATCTGTCATTTCGACTGACAAAAAGCGCGTCGGCATGTTTACGCGAGCGCGTCAGAATCCCAATTCGAATAACTTTGCTAAGTTCATGTCTTTGCTAAAATGTGTGTAATGTGTAGCTTGCGGACGTTTCTAAGCTCCCTGGTCTTTCAAGCTCACTTGGCAACCGACGTGCCTATCTCCTGCTTGAATAAATTCTAAATTGGTTTCTCCCAAAGGGCATGGTATGAAAAACCAAAAGGGGTTTTCTCTCATCGAGTTGCTGATCGTCGTGGCAATTATTTTGATCATCGCGGCCATTGCTATTCCGAACCTGATGCGTTCACGCCTGGCCGCGAACGAAGCCTCCGCCGTCAGCTCCATGCGCACGATTAACACAGCTGAGGTGACCTTCAATTCGACCTACGGAATCGGCTATAGCACCTTGTCCGCTCTCAGCACTCCTCTTGCGGGCTGCCCGGTAGCCACTTCAGCCGCCGCTTGTTTGATCGACATCAATTTGGGTACCGGCACAAAAGCAGGCTACGCGTTCGCCGCAGTTCCCTCGATTGGCGCGGGCACCACTGCCAGCCCTTATGTAAGTTTTAATTCCTCAGCCGTACCAGTTTCGCCTGGCCACAGCGGACAAAGCGACTTCTGCTCCGATGAGACCGGCGTAATCCGCCGCGATCCCACGGGCACTGCAGGAGTTGTGGCCGCCTGCAACACCTCTGGTCTCAATCCGCTGCAATAGTCCGAATATTGCGGCGGCCTAAGATTGCCGGCAGCTCGAAATAGCATCTAAGCCCAATCGTAGAGAGCGTAGGGAGTCACCCTGCGCTCTTCTCCTTTCGGGCCTGCTCTGGCCGCATGGATGAGCAAGTTGTGGCGTAGCGACTCCAATGTTTGAGGTCTTATCCACTCTATTGCGTCCTATACACTTACCTCTCACAACGACGCACTACGGAAAATCATATTATGAGGAGTGCCATGTGCATAGGAGGCGGCCCGACCAGTCGATTAGCTGCTGCCCTTTTTCGCCTTCTCAGACTGACGGAAAACGTCAAAAGTACCTTTCCAAATTACCCAACCAGACGCTGGGACCCGTCTTGCGCATCGGCAGAAACAGCTAAATCCTTTAAAATAAATAACTTCATCATTTGGAACCAGCCTTCACGGTCATGGACAATGTGGCAGCAGTCTTGCCTCTAAGTAGCGCGTGCTCTGGCATCAAATTGAATTTACACTCTCAAGGAGATAGCATGAAGAAACAGAAGGGTTTCTCTCTTATCGAGCTTTTGATCGTCGTGGCGATTATTTTGATCATCGCGGCTATCGCAATCCCGAACCTCCTCCGTTCGCGTATGGCGGCGAATGAGGCTTCGGCGGTTGGTTCTCTCCGCACCATCAATACGGCTCAGGTTACGTTCAACTCTACCTATGGCATCGGTTACGGTGCATTGGCTGCGTTGAGCACCCCGGCCGGTGGTTGCGCGGCTGCTACTTCGGCTGCTGCTTGCCTCATCGACAGCAACTTGGGCGGCGGCACGAAGAGCGGTTATGTCTTCGCTTCCACTCCGGCGAACGGCGCGGGCACTGCTGCTAGCCCGTACCTGAACTTCAACTCCAGTGCGGTTCCGGTTGCTGCTGGCCAGAGCGGACAGAGCGATTTCTGCTCCGACGACTCCGGCGTCATCCGTCGCGATCCTACGGGCGCGGCTGGCGTGATTGCGGCTTGCGGCACCTCCGGCCTGAATCCTCTCCAGTAACTGGTCTGGATACGGGCTTGACGGATCAGATGGCCTAGCCTCTGCTCCGCCAGCAAATCGAAAAGAGCACGGGATCAACCCGTGCTCTTTTCATTTTTAGCTGAGCTTTCTATGCCAATTCAAATCTCCAAGACGAGGCCGCACGTCCGCCGCACCAGGCTCGCATCATACAAATAGGACCTGCTAGACTAAGATCCATGTTTCGGCTCTTAATTTTCGCCTTGGGCATCTTCTTGCCGCCAACTGCAGCACCGGACACCCACCACCTCGTCAAACTCCTCGAATCCCGCTATCACGGCGCCCAGACCCTCCAAGCCACCTTCCTGGAGCGTTACTCCGAGAACGGCCAGGTCGTTCGCTCCGAAGCTGGCATTGCCTACTTCCGCAGGCCCGGCAAAATGCGCTGGGAATACAAATCCCCAGAGAAAAACCTCTTCCTAGTCGATGGCAAAACCGCTTGGTTTTACGTTCCGCAGGATCACACCGTCACCCGTGCCCCGGCCAAGCAAAGCTCCGATTGGCGAACTCCGCTAGCGCTTCTCGCTGGCGAAATGAAATTGTCGCGGGTCTGTGCCTCGGTCAGCCCCGCAACAACCGAAAAACCGGACGTCCCAGGCGACGTGGTGCTCTACTGCCAATTGCGTGGCGAGCAGAACAAAACCCAATCCCCATCCGGCGATTCAGCAGCTCTGCAAAGCGACGGTCCGGAGGAATCCGGGTATCTCGAAGTCGCCCCCGCGACCGGCGACCTGGCCCGAGTCCTCGTGCGCGAAAAAGGTGGTGTCACCGTCGAATTCAAGTTCGAGAATTGGCACTTTAATCCTTCCGTTCCCGCCGCCTATTTCCGCTTTGATGTGCCTCCAGGCGTCGCCATCGTCAACGGCGAATCGCCTGCCGAATCAACACCCTAATATCAATATTGCATCAAATTCTCGAGGCGTTTCTCACGAGGAACAGCCAACCATCAGGTGTTTCGCCGCATACTAACTAGATGAGGTAAACTGACAGTCTATGGGGGAATTTCTCTGCCGCGTGGCGGATGCAAATGGCCGGGTCTTTTCGCGCGTCGAGGCTGCGAGTTCCTTAGCCGAAGCGCGTCAAAAACTGGTTGAGAAGGGCCTGTACGTCTATTCGGTCGACGCCCGCAAGGGCCTTCTTGGCGCGTTTGCCAATCGAGCCACCACTCGCCAGATCGGCGGCTCCGACTTCCTGATTCTCAACCAGCAATTCAATACTCTCATCAAAGCCGGCATTCCGATCCTTCGCGCCCTCGATTTGCTTGCGAATCGTGCCACGTCCCAGAAACTTCGCCCCATCATTTCGAAAGTGCGCGATCGCGTCCGCGAAGGAAAGTCTCTCTCCGAGGCCATCGCGGAGGCCGGCGTCTTCTCCAAGGTTTATTCGACCGCCATTCTTGCGGGCGAAAAAAGCGGCAACCTCTCCGGCGTTCTTGATTATTACATCGCCTATCAGCGCGTCAGCACCGGCGTCAAAAAGAAGATCCTCGCCACCCTGGTTTACCCCACTCTTCTCATTACAGTGGCATCCATAATCGTCACCTACCTCGTCACTTTCGTAATTCCGAAATTTGCCTTGCTTTATAAAGACCTGAATGTCGAGTTGCCCAAGCCCACTCAGATCCTGATCGCGATTACCGTCGACTACCGCTACGTCGTACTTGGCTTCATCGCATTTCTTTTTCTTGTGGCCATCACCATTTTTCTTTGGTCGCGAACCGAGCAGGGTGGCGAAGCCTTCGACCGCCTCAAGTTTCGCGTTCCTGTCATCGGCGACACCCTTCTCAAATTCCAGGTCGCCCAGTTTTCGCGCACTCTGGCCACCCTGCTGACCGGGGGCACTCCGCTGGTTGCAGGTTTGCAAACGGCCTCCGACGCCATCAGCAGCAAACTGGTCCGTTCGACAGTCACCCAGGCCACCCAGATGGTTCGCGAAGGCGAATCTCTTCACAGCGCCCTGGCCATCAAGGGAACCTTCCCCGAACTCGCTCTGGACATGATCGAGGTCGGCGAATCCAGCGGCGCTCTGGCTCCCATGCTGACCAGCGTTGCCGAGTTTTATGAGGAAGAAGTCAGCATCAGGCTGGGAGCTCTTGTGGCTGTCATAGAACCGGTCATTCTCATATTCATGGGTTTGCTGGTGGCCTTCATTTTAATTTCGCTCTATCTGCCGATCTTCTCGTTTTCGCTCACCAGCGGAGCGGTAAAGTAGGTTTAGTAAAGCTAAGGAGACTGTGGCTACACCCGAGCACAATTGGACCCCCGGCGATGGCGCCGATGCTCTCAACGAGCGCGAATTCGCAACCAAGCTCGCGAATCGATACCGATGCGCGTTCGTGGATCTCAGCGAGCAGCGCATTGACCCCGAGCTTTTCCGCACCATTCCCGCGGATCTGATGTTCCGCTACAATTTCGTCCCTCTCGAACTGCACAACAATTCGCTTTCGATTGCCGTTGCCGATCCCAGCCAGGTCCTGCTCAGCGACGAATTGCCCTTGTTGCTCGGGAAGAAGCTGGCCATCAAGGTGGCCACCGCGCGCCAGATTGGCGACTTGCTCAAACGCACCGAGCAGTCTCAGCGTGTCCTCGAGCAGGCCACCGAAGCCTTCACGCTTCAAGTTTCCAAGGAAGAAGAAGAGAGCGATGAGACCATATCCGGTGATCGGCTAACCCGCGACAGCACGGTTAGCCCGGTCGTGCGCCTAGTGGAAACGATTATTTTCACGGCGTTGGAGCGGCGCGCCAGCGATATTCACATCGAAGCCCGCGACACCGAGGTTGCCGTCAAATACCGCATCGACGGCGTCTTGCAGCACGCCATGCAGCCTATCGCCAAGGAATGGCATTCCACCGTTCTTTCCCGCATTAAAGTCCTCAGCGATCTGGACATTGCCGAACGCCGCGTCCCGCAAGACGGTCGCTTTCGCGTCAAGTACAAGGGCCGCTTCATCGATCTGCGCGTCTCCATCATGCCCGCCAGCCACGGCGAAGATGCCGTGCTCCGCGTGCTCGACAAAGAAACGCTCTCCGAAAAGTTCCAAAGCCTGAGTCTGGATGTCGTCGGCTTCTCCGACTTGGAAGTTCGCCGCTTTCGTAAGTACATTCAGGAACCGTATGGCATGGTGTTAGTCACCGGTCCAACGGGCTCGGGGAAAACGACAACACTCTATGCCGCCATCAACGAAATCAAGTCAGACGAAGACAAGATCGTCACCATCGAAGATCCTGTCGAATACCAACTCAAGGGCATCACCCAAATCCCCGTGAATGAGAAGAAGGGCCTCACCTTCGCTCGCGGCTTGCGCTCCATCCTTCGCCATGACCCGGATAAGATCATGGTCGGCGAAATTCGCGACCAGGAAACCGCGCAGATTGCCATCCAATCCGCACTTACCGGCCATCTGGTTTTCACTACCGTCCATGCCAATAACGTCACCGACGTCATCGGCCGCTTCATCAATATGGGCGTCGAACCCTACAACTTTGTTTCTGCCCTCAATTGCATCATGGCGCAGCGGCTTGTTCGTGTTATCTGCCCCAATTGCAAGCGGCAAAAAAACTTTACGCCGGCCGAGCTAAAAGAAGCCGGGCTGGATCCTGCGACATGGGCGGGTATTACGCTCTGCGAGGGCGCCGGCTGCCTCGAGTGTTCCGGTACGGGCTATCATGGTCGCACGGCAATTTGCGAGTTGCTGGATCTTACCGACCGCATCCGCGAAATGATCGTTGATCGCCGTCCAACCTCCGAAATCAAGCGCGTCGCTCGTGAGGAGGGTATGATTACCTTGCGCGAGAGCGGATTGGCCAAAATCCGCGACGGAATTACCACCGTCAAGGAAATCAACAAGGTGACGTTCGTTGAGTAGCGCGGCCACATTTCACAAAGGGATCTACCGCAGCGAAATGGTGCGCCGTGTCGCGCGCTGGCTGGATACCACGCCACATCCGCCCCTCGCCATCGAACTCAGTCCGGACCGTGTAGCGGGGGCGCGCTGGAGCAGGACTGGGGGCCTGGACGCGTACGCTGTCGAAGTGCTGCCTCCGGGTGCCCTGGTGCCCTCAGCCGTCGAAACCAACATCGTGGATGCTTCGGCTCTTAAGGCCGTGGTGTCTGGTGTTTGCTCTCGCTTGCGCGCCAAGGATGAAAGCCTGGCGCTGATCCTGCCTGACCCGGTCATTCGTGTTTTCGTCCAGCATTTCGACGACTTCCCCCGCTCCCGCGAAGAAGCCGAACCCATGCTCCGATGGAAGCTCAAGAAAAGCGTCCCGTTTGAAGTGGACGAGACGCTTATTTCTTACATGCGCCAACCCGCCCGCGACGCCGGCTTGGACGTTGTCACGGCGCTGGCCCGTTTGCGCATTATCCGAGAATATGAATCGCTCGTCGAGGTTGCGGGGCTGCATCCCGGCGTAGTGCTGAGTTCTTCCCTGGCAGCCATCGCATTGCTCGAAGAACATCGTCCCACGCTCCTCGCCCGCGTCTCCGGTTCTTCACTGACCACTGCCATCGTTCGCGATGGGGTGCTCTTCGGTTATCGCTGCACGGAATTGCCCGCCCAGGGCTCGGACCTTACGCCTCACATGCTGCTCGAAGACATTTACCCTGTGGCAGCCTATTACCAGGACACCTGGCACGAAGGCATCCAGTCCGTCCGCGTCGCCGGACTCGGCGCTCGGTTGCCCGAATTTGTGCGGCCTCTCGAGGACGAATTCCGTTGCGAGGTGCATTCGCTCCTTCATGCCGCCGTTTCTGACGGCCGTATTCCATCAGACGCGCGCCCGCTTGCCGATCGCGAACTGGAAGGATTGGTCGGTTGGATGTTGCATCGGGGTTAAATGGGTTCAAGCCGGATTTCGTCCGGACCGATCTCGGAGAACAATGAGAGCACGGCTCAATCTAGCGACCAAACCTCTTGAGACTCACAGGAAATTCCTGGCTGGCTCGGGGGTTTTGGGCATTGTTGCGGCTCTTGTGTTTCTGGGCCTCGGTTGGCACGTTTACTTGGCTCGCAAGGCCAACGCTGAAATGCAAGCCAGGTCGCAAGGCATCCTTCGCCAAGTCCAGGAGATGGAGCAGCAGCGCGCTTCCCTGGAGCGGTTTTTCGGACTCGAAGCGAACGCCAAGCTTCACGATCGCGCTGCCTTCATCAATAATCTCATCGACGCACGAAGTTTCAACTGGACTTTTATGTTCATGGACCTGGAAAGAGTATTGCCCGCGGGCGTCCGCGTCGTCAGCATCGTTCCCTCCCAGGAAAAAGGCCGGGTCGAGGTCCGATTTACGGTCGGTGCCACCAGCGACGAAGCCAAAATCAAATTCTTGAAAGCTCTCGAAGGCTCGGAGAGCTTTACGAATGTCGTTTTGACGGGCGAACATCACCCCACCGGAGCAAACTCCGTCGACCAGGTCGTTCTCGAACTGACCGCCGAGTACAAGAGGACTTGATGCATCGCGATTTCACATTTCGAAAGCGCGCAATCCTGATTGTCCTCGGATTGCTGCTGGCCGGCGACTTCGGCCTGGCTTTCTATAGCTGGCAATTGTCATCCGCCCCGCAGACTCCGCAGTCTTTAATCGACGCGCAGACATTGATTCTGAAGGGATTACGGGGCGACATTAAATCGGCCCAAGCCATCAAAGATAATATGCCTGCCACGCGCAAAGACTGCGACTTGTTCGAACAGTCCCTGCCTTCGGAAAAAACTGGCTACTCCCTCGTCACCGCTGAGCTCGACGAAATTGCCAGGAAATCCGGTCTTCAGCTTGACAGTCTTTCCAACAAGCCAAAAGAGCTCGACGGCCGCGGCATGGTTGAAGTCAGTTTGGACGCCACGGTTAACGGCGACTATGGCAGTGTGGTTCGATTTGTGAACGGCCTCCAGCGTTCTCACACCTTTTACATCATCGATAGCCTGGCCCTGGCCACCGATGCGCAGAATCGCGCCCCTTCTGGATCCCTTCGCGTGGCGCTTCGCCTCCGCACATATTTCCGGGATGCGGCATGAAACAGAAACACCAAGTGATGGTTCTCCTGGCGCTTGTCGTTGTTGCGCTGCTCGTCTGGAGTTTCGAATGGCGCAAGCACACTCCCGCCATGCAAACCGCCATCTCCATTCAGAACTACAAATTTTTAGCTGTGGATAACCCGCAAATCCGCTGGGCTGAACTCGAACGCGCTCAGAAAACCGAATACAAGAGCAACGGCCGCAATCCTTTTAGCGTTATCGCTCCTCCGACTCCCCAGCAGAAAGCAGACGAGCAGAAGAAAATTAAAGAGGCCAAGACTATCTTGCCTCCGCCGCCCCCGCCACCTCCCACGACGGCGAACTGGCCGCAGAATCTCAAGTACTTTGGCTACGGCATGATCCCTATGGGAACCGAGCGCCGTGCTTTCATCACGGATGGCGAGGATGTATACGTCGTCAACGAAGGAGAGACGCTGCTGGGCCGATATCGCATTCTCAAAGTCGGCAATGCGAATCTCGAATTTCAGGAAATCTCCACCGGCCTTCACGGCACCACTCCGCTGGAGGAGCAGCCAGGTTCGCCTTCGTTATGAAAACTGCGCGCTCAGTCGCGAGATTTAGAAAGAAACAAAGCGGCTACGCTTTGCTGATCGTCGTGTTTCTCACCACGCTTGTCCTTGTGGCCAGCATGTCGATCGGATTGCGCGTACTCACCGAAGGCCGCCGCCAAAAAGAGCAGGACATGATTTGGCGCGGCAAACAATATACGCGCGGCATCAAACTCTACTACCAGAAGTTTGGGCGCTTTCCAACTTCGCTGGACGATCTGATCAAACCTTCGGTCGGCAACATTCGCTTCATGCGTCAAGCCTACAAAGATCCGATGAACAAGGAAGATGGCTCCTGGCGATTGATTTACGTGGGTCCTGCGGGACAACTCATCGGCAGCCTCAAGCCCCAACCCGGCGGAATCCAGATGCCCGTTGCCGGTGGCCAGCCGGGTGCGCCCGGCACTGCGCCCTCCGGGTTCGGCGCGCAGCCCGGTACAATGGGAGGAATTTCGACCGGTGGAGTCACACCTAGCGCGCCACCAAATGGGACCGGCTCCGGCACAGCGGGAACTGGCGCTGCGACTGGAACAGATACACAAGGGCAGGGAACCGGTACGAGCGGAACGGATTCGCAAAGTGCCTTGACCGCGGACACGCCGACGATCATGGGAGGAAACATTATCGGAGTGGGAAGCAAAGTGAACAAGCCGTCGATCATGGTTTATGACAAGGCTACGAATTACCGGCTGTTCGAGTTTATCTGGGATCCCTCGAAGGATATGGGCATCGTGGGTACGCCGGGAACGACGATTGGAACGCCCGCCGGAACTCCCGGTGCGCCAGGACAGAGTCCGATGGGTGGACAACCGATGGGTGGACAACCGAACCCGCCGAATCCCGGGCCGCCGCCATTATCTAATCCGAATCCTCCGCAACAGTAGTCTCGATATTTAGCTGCTCGGCCCGCCACCACATTTTTCAGTTCAACGCATTTAGTTGCTGATTGATTTTGTTTGTGCGCAGATCCGGCGATCGAGGCGTTGCAATTTTGCCTGCGACCGGCGCTACCGTCGCGCGCGGCGCTTTGGTTTTGGCGTAAGCGCGCTTGACGCGGCGGATGTAAGAGACCGTTTCGCGGTAGGGCGGGATGCTTCCAAATTGCTGGACCCGTTCCGGGCCTGCGTTGTAGGCGGCGAGAGCGAGCGCGAGATCGTTGTTGTAGCGCTGGAGGAGAACGCTCAGGTAGTGGGTACCGGCGTCGATGTTTTCCTGCGGGTCGAAAATATTTTTCACGCCGAAACGGTTTGCGGTTTCGGGCAGAAGCTGCATGAGGCCGCGGGCGTTGCGTTTAGAGATGGCTTTGGAATCGAAATTGGATTCAGCGGCGATGACGCTGGAGATGAGATCGGCGTCGACGCCATAGCGCGCGGCGGCGGCTTTGACGATTTGGGCGTATGGCGCCGTGGCAACGACCTGGGGAGGAAGCGGAGCAAATGCGTCCTCGGGATCAATGGAGACGACGTCAGTGGCGGGAACTTCGACGACTCCGCCGGCAACTTGCAGGCGGTATCTTTCGCCGAGAAGCTGATAACTGGTTACGTGGAGGCGCTGACCGCTCTGAAGGTTGACGTACTCCGCGCGGAGAGCGGGCGAGGCTGCTAGCAGAATCGCGCAAGCGGGCAAGATGCGCGTCAGGCGCATGGAGCTGCCTCGCGTAATGCGAAGTGTTCGATGGCCGCGGCGACGCCGCCTTCGTCGTTGCTGGCGGTTTCGTGCCAGCCAAAACTTTTCAATTCGGCTACGCCGTTTCCCATGACCACCGGAATTCCCGCAAATGAGAGCATCTCCAGATCATTATGGTTGTCCCCGATAGCGAGGACTTCTTCGCGCGCGACGCCGCGGAGCGCGGCCCATTCGGCGAGCGAAGCGCCTTTGGAGCAGACTGGATTGATGACGTCAATCATGGAGAAGTTTCGAGATTCGTAGACGGTGACGGCGAGCGCAAAGTCCCGCGCGAACGCCGCGCGGCGAAGCGCGGCTTCCGCTTCGCGCATGGGGGCGACGCCTCCGCTGAACATCACCTGAAGAGGATCTTCCGTGAGGCAGCTTTCGAGCGGATTGGCGAGGCCGATGAACTCGCGATTGCGAGTGTAGTAGGCGGTGCGAATCGGATCATCGCAATTCATGGATTCGAGGACGATCTGGTTTTCGCGGCGGCGGTCGAAAACGACGCCGGTGGAATCGCGCCAGGGGCGAGTGAGTTCGAGGACGCGCTCTGCGGTTTCGCGGGCAAGCATGTGGCGCAGGTGGGTTTCGCCGTCGTGGGTGCGGATGAGGGCGCCGTTGCTGACAATCATGGTGAGCGGGGCATCGATCTGGCGGGCGATGGGGAGGGCAAAATCGTAGCGGCGGCCGGTGACCAGGGCGACTTCAATGCCGCGCCGGGTGGCGGCGGCAATGGCGGCGCGATTGGCCTCTGGAAGCTGCCAGCGGCTGTCCAGGAGGGTTCCGTCTATGTCCAGGGCGATGAGGCGGACACTCATAGGGCTATTGTACCGTGGGCTGGGAGGCGCTTGGGGGCGATTTTGGAAAACAGACAATTGGTTAACCATAATCAGCCTTCCCCCGGGTTTTTTTGTAAGTGTTCATTCTAAAGGGTTTTAAGTCCTGTGTTTTGTAAGTGCGGATTCTAAAGGGGTTGCGGGCGAGATTTCTGTAAGTGCGGATTGTAAAGGGTTTAGTGGATAGTGGTTGGTGGTTAGTGCCTGGAAAGAGCGTGGCCCATGCACCGTGTGCCGTGATCGGTGAAAAACGCGAAGAAGGAAAAAGATAACGCCCCGAGCGGCTCGGGGTGAACGCTGGCGCAGAATTCACGGAGGTTTCGCATAGGAAAGAGAGGGGACGGAGAAAAGAGGAGTCGGGGGCCGGTTTGGGTTGGGGTGATGGAAGAGCACAGGCTGAAGCCTGTGCCACTGACCCCCACCCCCGGGTGTCCGCAAGTTGTGAAGCAAACGCAGGAGAGGAAAGGGGTTGCAGCAATTCCTGCGTGTGAGCAGAGGTTGATGAGGGTGAGGATGACGCTTGGTGCGGGCTTGGCGGGGCGAACATGAGCGATAGTAGCACAAGAATGGATTACTGTCAAGGTATAGTACTTGCTGCGTATCATTCGAATTGAGACGCGGGAAGTGGAATGGATTGAGGGGGTTGGCGGGGAATGGGGAGTTTGGTGAGACGGAGTGCGCCGAAAAGACAAGGTTAGAGCGCCACGTGCTTATTGCCAGGTGTGTTAATCTACGGGCATGAGATTGACAGCGGTTTTTGAACCCGCCAAAGAAGGCGGCTATACGTGCTTTGTGGAAGAGTTTCCCGCCGCGATTTCGCAAGGCGAAACCATCGAAGAGGCCAAATCGAATCTTGCGGACGCGCTAAGGCTGGCGGTGCAGTGCCAGCGCGAGCTTGCTGAAAAAGGCCTTTCCCCGCACGCCGTGCGCGAGGTTTTCGAAATAGCGGAAGCATGAAACTCGCAGAACTGGAACGGCATCTGCGGCATCAAGGTTGCGTTTTGTACCGCGAAGGTGCTGCCCACAGCATTTGGTTCAACCCTGCCTTGCACAAGATCGCCAGCGTCCCGCGCCATCGCGAAATCAAAGAGGGGACGGCTCGAGCAATCTGCAAACAACTGGAAATTCCGCAGCCCTGAGGCCGACTCCCAGGTAGAAGTGCAGTGGGGGCCACGCGGCGTCTCTTCCCGTCACGCCCGACAAAAGAGAAACTGACTCCAAGACCCAGGTTCGGATAGCGAACCTGGGGCACCCTCTGTGTTGGCTTCGCTTTGGAAAAGATTGGTAAGGAGGCACTTAGTCATCCGGGCCATGCTCGAACCAGTGCACGGGCCCGGTCGCTTCGATGCCCACGCGCACCGGCTCGTGCAAATCCTGCAAGCTCCGGTAGAACGCTTGCGCTTCGCCGCTGGCGTGGTCCAATCGCCGCTCGACCAACAACTCACTGGTCTCCTTTCTGGCGATGGCAATCTGCTGATAGCGTGTGTGAAAATCACATCCTATAATAAGCATCGCTCGGCTCCTTTCTTCCGAGCCTCGGTCGTTTGCGCAACCAAGTTTACTCGGAGCTAGGAGCCGACGCCTTCATCTAATCAGCCATCGTCCCATGGGCGCTCCATTGTAATAGACTCGCCGCGTTACTCGTGCCGCAGCGCGGTCATTGGATCCACATTGGTGGCGCGGCGGGCAGGGATGTAGCACGCGAACAAGGTGATGCAAACCAGCAGGATTCCGACGGCGACATAGGTCGTGGGATCGGTGGCTTTGATGTGAAAAAGCCAGAAGTGCGTGGCCATGAAGCGGCTGAGCCCGAGCGCTAACGCAATGCCAACGACTAGTCCGGTCCCGGCAAGTGCGAGTCCCAGCTTGCCGACCAAAATGAACACATCGCCGCGCTGAGCTCCGAGCGCAAAACGGATGCCCAATTCGCGTGTGCGCTGGTTGACGAGATACGAAAGGACGCCGTAAACGCCGATCGCTGCCAGGATCACGGCTATGCCGGCGAAAACGCCGAGCACGAGGACATAGGCCTTTTCCCGGCTCATGTATTCTCCCAGCATATCCTCCATCGTACGGATGTCGGTGACGGGCTGATCGGGATCCATCTGTTTCATCATCTGCTTTGCAGCCGCGATGATGTCAGCTTCGTGCGCGTGCACGTCTGATACCGTGCGGATGACTAGCGTCCCACCCAAATGGAAGCCATCACTGCCGCTCGGATATACTTCCGGCTGCTGGAGGTATGATTCGTAAACCAATGGGTGGAGCCCGCCCATCCCGATTTGCTTGACCTCGCCCACGACACCTACGATCTGGCGGGGCCGCTCTTCGTCCACTTCGTTGAACGTATAGTGGAGAAGCATCTGTTGCCCAATGGGATCTTCGTTAGGGAAATAGCGGTTTGCCGTAGTCTCGCTAATGATTACAGCCCAGGGCGCATTCGCCGTGTCGCGTTCATCAAAGAAGCGGCCTTTCTTAAGCGGGATCCGCATGGTATGAAAGTAGCTGGGGCTCACTTCGTTGAAGCCCACGAAAGGCCTCTTCTCCGGTGCGGGACGCCCTACGATCGAAAAAGTCCTGTCCCCCACTCCCAACGGCGGAAGCATGGTGATCATGCCTACGGACTCGACGCCGGGTAACGCCGAAACTCCTTCCATCAATTGTTTGTGATAGGCGGTTACTTTGGGAGATATTTTCTCCATCGGCTTCCCTGGACTCTTCTCCATGTACTTCCCTCCCGTGCCGGGAAAAAGCACGGTCATCGTCAAGACGTTTGCCGGATCGAAGCCTGGAGACGGGAGCAACATGCGAAGCAGGCTGTTGATCATCAGTCCAGCGCCCACGAGGAGCACCATCGACAGGGCCACTTCGGCAACCACGAGCAAGTACCGCGTCCCTCTGTGCTTTCCGGTCGCCGTTCTGCTTTCTCCCTCGCGGAGTGCGTCCTGCAGATCGGCGCGCGAACCTCGGAAAGCTGGAGCCATCCCGAACACTAGAGCTGTTACGAGGCTGAGCCCGCCGGCGAAGAGCAAAACCCGTCCGTTGATGCGAATGTTCTCCGCATCTGGCAGATTCTTCGACATTGCGCCCAGCAGATGGATTCCCCAGAAAGAAAGCAGAACACCCAGCAAGCCGCCCAGCAGAGTCAACAACCCGGTCTCCACCAGCAACTGCTGCATGAGCCGTCGCCGGCCCGCGCCCAGCGACGCCCGCACCGAATATTCCTTTCGACGACTCTCCGTCCTCGACAGCATGAGGTTTGCTACATTGACGCATCCGATCAGCAGAATAAATCCCACGGCCCCAAGGAGTGGATACAAGCTATCCTGCGCGCTTTTGTAGAGTGCTTCATACAGCGGAACGACTCGTGCCCCGACTCCCTTGTTTTGTTGAGGATAAGCCTTCTCGAACGCCTGCGCTAACACGTCCATCTCCAGCTGCGCTTGCGCCAGGGTTACTCCGGGTTTGAGCCGCGCCAGCGGCACAACCCAGAAGCCCGCGCGGTTCGCATATCTTGGGTCTTCTGGATTGACGGGCCGCCATACGTCTGCCCGCTTTCCCGTGGACCACGGCCCGAATGTCTTGAAGCCAGCTGGCATCACGCCAACGACCGTTGAGACAACGTCGTCAAGACGGAAAGTCTTCCCAAGTACTCCCACGTCGCCTTGGAACTTCGTTTTCCACAGCGCGTCACTGAGCACCACCGTCTGAGAGTCTTCGTGAGCCTCCTCAGCGCGAAAGACTCTCCCTAAGACGGGTTGCACTCCAACCAAAGAGAAGAAGTTGGGAGTCACGGTTTGGACGGGTACCTGAACCGGCTCGCCGAACCCGGCTAGGGTACCCGAGCCGATAAAACCACCCGCACCCATGTCGGCAAAAACGTGATTCGCTTTTTTCCAGGTCGCTATGTCTGCAAGCGGTACGACGTCTCCTTCCGAGACAGGATCCAAATGATGCGTGGAAAATATCATCACCAGCTCCTCTGGGTGTTCGTAAGGCAAACCATGCAGCAGAACCGCGTTCATCACGCTGAAGACGGCCGTGTTTGCTCCAATGCCGAGCGCAAGGGAGAAAATCACCACGGCGGCGAAGCCCGGGCTTTTTGCCAGAATCCGGGCGGCATAGCGAATGTCTTTCCAGAGCGTTTCCAACCAGGTAAAAATCCACATTTCGCGGCAATCTTCTTTCACCAGCGTGACGTTCCCAAATCGCCGCCGCGCCGCTACCTGCGCGTCCTCTGCTCTAAGGCCCAAGGCACGGTTCTTTTCCGCGCGCTTCGCTAGATGAAACTGCAGCTCCTCCTCCAGGTCGCGCTCCAGCCTTCTCCGCATCGCCAACGCCTTTACTTTCAGCCACGCTTCCGTCCACCACTCGCGCGCCATAGGTCCTCCTTAGGCAGGCTCCAGAATTCGCGCAATCGCGGAAGACATGCGCTTCCAGTATGCGGTTTCTTCCGCAAGCTGCTTCCGGCCCGCCGCTGTCAGCCTGTAGTATTTCGCTCGCCGGTTGTTGTCGGACGCGCCCCACTCGGCCGCGAGCAGTCCGCGAACTTCCAGGCGATGCAGCGCCGGATACAAGGCGCCTTCTTCGACGCCCAGGACCTGGCCGCTCCGCTCATGGATGTATTCCGCGATGTCGTAGCCGTGCATCTCTCCGTGGCTCAGAGTTTTCAGGATGAGCATGTCGAGTGTGTCGCGCAACAAATCGCCGGTCTCGGACTTTTTCTTCGCCATTAGATGGGTCTCTGCCCATAAGCTTCTTAGGGGAGTATCTCGCCATCGATTCCCCATTTCAAGCTTATTTCTGGCAGGTGGGAGGCATATTTCTCGCGTCGCCGCAATTCAGTAAGTCCTAACGCGGTTACCGGTAAGGTTGAATCGGCCAAAGGAACTTTACCAGTAAGCGGCGGTAAGGCGACAAACCGGGACTCACCACCAAAAAGAGCGTCGGTTCGGTTTGCAATCGAGAATGGGTATCACAGAAATCCTGACCTTCGTATTTCACGCACTCGCACGACGTTACTTTTCTATGATCTGTACAAATCCGCGCAGTCTACTTCACCGTCTTCTGCCAACCGTGATCGAAGGGGCGAAGCTCCTCCGGATGACTCCTGACGTAGGTGAGGATGCGCTGGCGCTTTTGGATACCTCTCGTTCCTTCTCCATCCAGAGGGCAGATATCCGGTCTGATCGAGCCCACGCGTTCAAAGATGCTCGACCAGCGGCGCTTGATCGCGGGCAAGGTCACAAAGGACGACTTCGCTATCGAAACATCATCGGCACCTTCCACCGCTAGCTCCAGCAACCCCTGCTCTCCCCGCGTGAATGCAAATTGAGGTGGAGCGTGATGCTGAAAAAGTCCCGCAGCGACGGAGTGAGGATCGGCACGGATGCTGTCCAAAGTCACTTCCACGAGCAAACGGTCAGGATTCCACTCGGTTTTAGGGTTTGCGCGGCGAAAGTGTTCGAATCGGTCAACGACCCGGAAGGACCTGAGGCCACGCACATGCCACAAGTCGATTTCATCCACCATCTCCGCAAGAATCCTGGAGAAGCGATAGCCCGCAAACAGCTCCTGATACGCCCGGCCTAACAAGACGCGCACCTCATCCACTTCGGCTGCCGTCAACGGGCCACTCTTCCAACTGGTATCGAGAACTACTTGCTGCAGGTCGCCTCGCGTATTTGCGTCTCGGACCTCTGCGTAGGCAGCAATTACGGAATTCCCTTTTACGATGCTCTCGATGATTCTGGAGTTCAAGCCCGGCCTCGGATTCCGGACCTCGTCTTCGGCAAAACTCTTCTTCACAAACGACGCGAATCCGAAACCAACGATTTCAACTCGGTCTTTCCCATGCGTTTCAACGAGAGCACTTCGCGTTGCATGAGACATCTCGAAGAGCTGTTGCCAAGCCCTGACTGCACGGGCATGTCCGACGATTTCCCCCCCATTCTTGGCCGGATGCAACTGCAGGCATTTGACAAGATCACTCGCTTGCGTCTTCCGCCAAGAGAATAAGGCGTCCATCGCCCCCCCAAAAAAAATATCCTAAAAGGCTATTGCAGATTTACTAGCTCTTTAGTGTACTCGCGCAGCCTCTTCAACCTCCAGAACGATCATCCCGAGTTGAGGAGGAGAAATCGATGCGGTTTTTCTTGATGATAGTCAGATTGGCCGACAAATACCAACCCCAAAGTATAAGAAGCCCGTGCTTCCACATAGTGCCCCAACATTTCCATTTGGCAGTTGCGGCTCGACGTTAAGTATAAAGCGTACAGACATTCAGGCAAGTTTAAGGAGAGAAACAATGAATCGAATGAACATCTTCCGGGCAGTTCGGAGCGAGAGGTTCTCCGCTCTTGTTGCATTGGTAACATTGGGGCTGTTGTTCACGGCTGCTGGCGCGAAAGCTGGTGGTTGCGTCGCTTCTTACAAAGCGGGGGCCGCTCCCTCAATTCCCTTCGTGAGCCATCAAGAGGACGCATCGGCGAACCATCAAGAGGGCGCAGAATGGCGCAACAAACCTGCTACCATAGTGGGCATGTGGCATCTGATCTACACTGCCACTGACAGTACTTCAGGTCCCATTCCTGTCCCTGTAATACCTCCAGGACCACCCAGTTCCTTCCAGTTCGTCGAATCCTTTAAGATTTGGCACGAGGATGGAACTGAATTTGAAAACGCGTTTCTGCCGCCCACGGGTGGAAACATCTGCTTCGGTGTTTGGGAGGAGTCAGGCCACGGCAATGTGAAGCTCCACCATATCGGTCTGATGTTTGCACCGGACGGCAGCATTTCATTCATCTTCACTGTGGACGAAAAGGATACGGTCGCGCCCAACGGCAAAACCTACAGTGGTACCTTCGATTTCAAACTCTGGCCTCCCGTCTTCAGTGAAGTCGACACCGGAAAGCCATTACAAGAGGTCAAGGGAACAACGGCCGGTACCCGCATCACTGTCGATTGACCAACTCCTAGCCCGAAAAAAGGCCTACCGACACCGTGGCGAAAGGGATCGTATCTCCATCCCCTTCGCCACCGCTCCGCTGTTTTTGCTGGGTGCGATCCGGAGGCAGCCGGATGCGGTGTTCGGCCATTGCGGCTTTCGGCGCTCGATAATTCTTGTTAGGTCGGCCCGCGTATTGCGTAGTCCTGTGACCAGAAAATCTCGCCATGGCCTTGAAGGGCGATCCTCTTCATTGCATCGGAAAGAAGCGTTAATCCTCCACTGAGATCTTGAATCCCGCTCCAAGTTGCAGCTAAGTCCCGATAAACGCTAACCGGTAAAGTGAAAAGAGGGCAGTTTCGTTCGCTCCTATCCCCTACCCCGTTGTTCTGTTGAGAGGCGAAAATAAAGCGGCAATACTGGGTGGATGGAACGGTCCTCAAGCCGCGACGGTTGGAGCCGGGGAGGCTGCGTTTTCTGGATTCGACCGCGAGAAGAGGAAGCCGAGTCTTAGGTAGTTGCGTTGTGCTGAGGGGCATAGGCTGTTTGGCGCGGCATAATTTTCAAAGGCGGGAGCAGGGCTCCCGCACTCCAAATTAGGACAGCGTTGGTCGTCGCTGGGAGTGGACCACCTCAGCAGGCGGGAGGGTTATTTCCAGCCGAGGATGGAGGCGGGCTTGATGAGAGTGGGATGGTAGCTGGCGGCGCGATTGCTCATGCCGAGGGAATAGCCGTTGGCGAGGTAATCGGGAATGTCGCGGTCATCGGCAATGGGAATGTGAGGGCCCTGGCGGGTGAGGCTGACGTGAAAACGGCCATCTTCCGCGTAACGATGCGGGAAGAGGCGAGTGCCGGAGTTTTTGCCCCGGCGGACAATGGCAAAGAGCATGGAGCGCTCCTGAGTGGAATGGGGCTGGCAGGGGCGAATATGAAGGAGTGCAATGGGCGGCGCAAGGCGGAGAAAAGAGGAAAACTGTGGAAAAGTGAGGAAAACTCGGGAAATGCGGCGGGCTGGATTGTGGCGGGGTCCACGTTGGGAATTCCGCGCTGAGCGGCGATTGCGCTTTGCGTTCCCGGGCTATCGGAACGAATCCTTTGGAGGATTATCGTCATGGCATTTTTGCGCCTCTCAACGCGGAGCTAGGCGGGGGTAGTTCCGGGACGGGAGAGAAGGGCTGCGGAAAAAGGCTCGGAGATGGAACGGACGTGAAGGTCGCGCTGGTGAAAGGGAATTTCGATGCCCTCGTTGCGGAAGGATTCGAAGATGGAAAAGTAGAGATCGCTCTTGAGGCGAGAGGGAGTCTGGACCTGCTGAATGGTCCAGACGCGGAGGTTGAAATTGAGGGAGCTGTCGCCGAATTCAGTGAAGATAACTTCGGGAAGGGGATCGGCGAGGACGTCGGGATGAATGCGAGCGACGGAAACGAGGATTTCGCGGACGCGCTGGGGATCGCTGTCGTAGGAGACGCCGAGGGAAAGCGAGATGCGGACCTGGCGGTCGTTGGCGGTCCAGTTGGTGATGCGCTCATTGATGAATTCGGAGTTGGGGACGATGATGACGACGTTTTCGTTGGTTTGAATCCAAGTGCTGCGGCCGCGGAGGCGGACGACGTCGCCGTAGGTGTCGCCGACCTGGATGCGGTCACCGAGCTTGATGGGCTGCTCGAGGAGCAGGATGAGGCCGGCGACAAAATTGCTGACGATAGCTTGAAGGCCCAAGCCGACGCCGATGCCGAGGGCGCCGCCGACGACGACGAGGCTGCTGAGATTGAGGCCGAGGGATTGGAGGCCGACGATGAGTCCGAGAGAGAAAACGAGATAGGAGATGACTCTGGCGACGGCGTATTGGGAGCCGGCGTTGAGGGCAGTGTGAATGAGAACTTTTTTGCGGAGAATCAGCATCGTGAAATGGGAGAAGAGAGTCAGCAGGACGAGAAAAATCGAGGCTTTGACGAGGAAAAACAGCGTGATGGACAAGCCGCCCATGCTGAAGAGCGGTTGAACGAGATAACGGTGCAATTGCAGGCCGGCGTCGCCGAGGGCGGCCGAATACCAACTGCCGAAGAGTCCGACGGCAACCAGCATGAGCAGAGCAAGAGCGAGAAAAGAAAGCAACCAGAGGCGGGAAATTTTCATAGGAAGAACTCCTTTCAGAGCGCACGGGCTTGGATCGAAATATTTTCGGTGCGAAGTACAGATGAAAGTTTCTCACAAGTCGGCGGCGCCAGTGCGGCCGGACCGTCAGTTAGAGGCAATCGATGGTGGCCAGCGGCGCGTGGCGCGTGATTAAATAATATTTTGCGCCAATGCGTGCGCGAACTTGCGAAGGAGGACTGTTTGTCGATACCGATAGAAGACTACGCGATGATCGGGGATTGCCACACGGCGGCGCTGGTGTCGAAGGGAGGGTCGATTGATTGGTTGTGCGTGCCATATTTTGATTCCGGGGCGTGCTTCGCGGCGATGCTGGGAACTGCGGAGAACGGGCATTGGTCTATTTCGCCGGGAGAGCCGGTTCGGAGAGTGACGCGGAGATATCGAGTGGGGACGCTGATTCTGGAAACGGAATTTGAGACGGAGAGCGGAGCTGTAACGTTGATTGACTGCATGACGCCGCGAAGGGAGAGGCCGCATCTGGTACGGGCGGTTGTGGGGAAAAGAGGGAAGGTCGAGATGAATCTGGAATTGGTGATTCGATTCGACTACGGGTCGGTGGTGCCGTGGGTGAGGCGGACAGATGAAGGGATTTCGGCGATAGCTGGACCGGACATGCTGGCGCTGAGGTCGGAGGTGCCGCTGAAGGGCGAGAATTTCAAGACCGTGGCGACGTTTACGGTGGCGGAAGGAGAGCGGGTTCCGTTTGAGATGGCTTGGCATCCGTCGTATGTCCAGGAGCCGACGCCGCTGGATGTTGATGAGGCGATAGAAGAGACGGAAAAGTGGTGGAAGGAATGGTCGAATTGCTGCGTCTATCGAGGGAAGTGGGGCGATGCAGTGATGCGGTCGCTGATCACGCTGAAGGCGCTGACGTTTTTGCCGACGGGCGGAATTGTGGCGGCGCCGACGACTTCATTGCCGGAGTGGATTGGCGGGCCGCGCAACTGGGATTATCGTTTTTGCTGGGTGCGGGACGCGTCGCTGACGCTGCTATCGCTGCTGAAGGCCGGCTATCATGACGAAGCGCGAGAGTGGCGGGAATGGTTGCTGCGGGCGGTGGCGGGGCATCCGTCAGAAGTGAACATTCTGTATGGGATTCATGGAGAACGACGGCTTACGGAACTGGAATTGCCGTGGCTGGCAGGCTATGCGAATTCGAAGCCGGTGCGAACGGGGAATGCCGCTTACGAGCAATATCAATTGGATATTTTTGGAGAGATGGCGAACACGCTCTTCCAGGCCCGGAAGGCGGGGCTTGAACGACCGCAGGACGAAGACGTGGCCGGGGCGCTGCTTGAATTTCTGGAGAAGGGATGGTCGCAGCCAGACGACGGGATATGGGAAGTACGCGGGCCGCGGCGGCATTTCGTGCATTCGAAAGTGATGGCATGGGTGGCGGTGGATCGAGCGATAAGGTCGGCGGAGAATGGTTGGGTGGCAGGAGACGTAGAAAAATGGAAGATGCTGCGGAAAATGATTCACGAGGAAGTATGCAAGAGAGGGTTTGATACGGATTTAAATAGCTTCGTACAGTTCTACGGTTCGAAACATCTCGATGCGAGTGTACTGATGGCGCCGTTGCTGGGATTTCTGCCACCGGAGGACCCGCGAGTGGTCGGAACGGTGAAGGCTATTGAAACGCATCTTATGGAAGACGGGTTTGTGGGGCGGTACACGCAGGATAGTGATGTGGATGGCTTGCCGCAGGGAGAGGGGAAGTTTTTGCCGTGTTCGTTCTGGCTGGCGGACAATTATGTTTTGCAGGGGCGCCGGGACGATGCGGAGAGGATGTTCGAACGGTTGCTCTGCATTCGAAATGATGTAGGACTGCTCTCGGAAGAGTATGATCCGACGGCGAAATGCTTGCTGGGGAATTTTCCGCAGGCGTTTTCGCACGTCGGATTGGTGAACACGGCGTTTAACCTGGAGCCCGCGGTCGCGCCGGATGTCGAAGGCAATCAGTGATAAAAAAGGGCTGTGCTAGAATTTTCCGCCTATGACCACGGCAAGGAATATCACGGAGTTGGAGTGCTCGGCTTGCGGGAAGAAATTTGATGCAAATCGCGAGCAGCATCTTTGCATCTGCGGGAAGCCGCTACTTGTTAAATACGATTTGAAGCGGGCGGCGGCGACCCTCACACTTGAAAATCTGAAATCGCGGACGCGAAGCCTTTGGCGGTACTCGGAAGTGTTGCCAGAAGGGCCTCCGGTGACGTTGGGCGAGGGGATGACGCCGCTGGTGGCGGCGAAGAGGCTGGGAGCTGCGCTCGGGCTGAAGCGGCTGTTTGTGAAAGATGAGGGGCTGAGTCCGACGGGATCGTTCAAAGCGCGGGGAATGACGGCGGCTGTCACTCGGGCAAAGCAATTGGGAGCAAAGACATTGGCGACGCCGACGGCCGGAAATGCGGGCGGGGCGCTTGCGGCCTATGCGGCAGCTGCGGGGCTGCCCGCGGTGATCGTGATGCCGGCGGATACGCCTTCGGCGAATGTGATGGAGTGCCAGGCGTTCGGCGCGACGGTTGTGAAATTGGATGGCTTGATTTCGGATTGCGGGAAATATGTTGCGGAGCGGAAAGATCGCGAGGGGTGGTACGACGTTTCGACGCTGAAGGAGCCTTATCGGATCGAAGGCAAAAAGACGATGGGCTACGAGCTGTGGGAAGAGCTTGGTGGCAAGCTGCCCG
>Ga0335083_10000733_pt1 | contig 47584 bp, 46 predicted proteins | sample Lox_Sample_42_FD_206716 | JGI IMG/M metagenome (GOLD analysis project Ga0335083, IMG submission 206716) | Soil microbial communities from Loxahatchee National Wildlife Refuge, Florida, United States - Lox_Sample_4.2 | ecosystem: Environmental > Terrestrial > Soil > Wetlands | place: USA...
GCGCGCGCTGGCGGAAGGAGCGCTGGAAACGGGCCGCAAGGACTTCGCCCGGGTCATGCGCGAAGTGATGACGCTCCAACGTAACCAGGCATCGCGCGAGCCGGGACCGAATCCCTTCGCCGCCAACGCCGCCTAGAGCTCGCTAAGAGAAAAACATACGCGGGGCCTTGCGCCCGGCGTTTTTTTGCCTGCCGCTCGTTCGCCTCACGCGGCCGTCGCGCCGCGCACCGGCACCGGCACGACCTCGAGGTCTTCGCAGCTGGTGCAGCTAAACGTGAGCAGGTCGGTCTCCGGCGCAACCGGATGGGGTTCACTTCCGACCAGGCGCATCGAGCCGCCGCAATTGCTGCAAGTCTTTGGCGCTGTCGGGTTCGAAAGGTCGATCTGGATCTGTTGCATGGACGCGAGGCTAGACACCCCCGACGCGCCGTCAATTTAGTTTCTTTGCAACCATCTTTTGCGGCGAAAGCTGCTTGGGAACTTATTGCAGTCCCGGCGGTTTCTTAGCCTCTTGCATGATGTTGTAACTATGAGTAATATACTCGCTTGTAGACGTTAGCAGAAAGCCGTCATGATGAGGGATGATATGGCAAACGGTGCGAACCGCGGCGAGCGGCTGCAAATTATGCTGTCGGAAGAGGAGCTTAAGGTACTCGACGACTTCCGCTTCAGGGGCCGGATGCCGAGCCGCGCGGCCGCGATCCGAGAATTGCTCAAGCGTGGCCTGGCGGCCGAGGGGCACTTCGCGGCCGCCTTTGGCACGAAGTCGGAAGAATTCGGCGTGCTTGGTAAGTCGCCCGCCGGCCGCAAGTGAATTTGACGCACACGCGATCGTGATAGCCGCCGGCTATAACAGCGGCAGATTTTTTCTTTGCGCCCTCATCGAACCAAAGATCATGTGTTTGATTTAGGACAAAGCGGGCCGCTTGCGCGCGGCCTAAAGAGTTCGATGGTTCCACCCAGCGGGGGCGCATTCGCTGTTGAGCCATGCCTTATCGCGTCAACGAAGACTTGCCGACCTCGGTACGTAACCATCTGTCGAGCCACGCTCAGGCGATTTACCGCGAGGCGTTCAACCATGCCTACGCCGCGCACGCCGGCGAGGCTGACCGTGAGCAGCGCTCGCACATGATCGCCTGGGCCGCGGTGAAGAAGAGCTACGTCAAAGCCGGCGAGCAATGGGTCGAGCGCTGACGCTCGTTCCTGCATAAAAAAGATTTGCCACCCGGCCGCGAACCTCGCGGCGCTCCTGGCGTTGCCAGCGAACAGGCAAAACACGGAGATCACGCCATGCGATTCATCAAGAAACTTGCGTTCGCCGCATGTGTCATCGTCGCCGGCACTGGCTTGGCGCTCGCCGCCGGCGCAGGCGGCGCTAGCGGCGGCGCAGCAGGCGGCGCCAGTGCGGGAGCCGGCGTCGGCACAACGGGTACATCATCCGGCTCGACGACGCCGGGGACCACGTCGCCCTCCGGGACTACCAACCCCTCGCTCAGCGGACGCACAGGTCTTAACAGGCAGCCTTGCGGCAGCGGGAGCATGGCGGCGAATGGCTCGATGTCGACCAATCCTTCAGCGACCAACCCAACGACCGGCACTGGCACGACCGGCTCGGCGAGCGGTTCGCTGTCGACCCCGCCGGCTTCGGCGAACTCCAATACGTCACTCAACGGCACCAACAATTCTTTGAACGGGAGCACCAACAGCACCGCCGGCGCGAACGGCTGCTGAAGAGACAGCATCGGCATAACAAGCGGCCGGCGCAATGCCGGCCGTTTGCTAGCGCACCAGTTCCCGCATGGCGCGGTCGAGACCGTCAAGGGTGAGCGGGTACATGCGCCCGCCCATCAACTGGTGCACCATCTTGATCGAATAGGTGAAGTCCCATTCTTTTTCGGGCACCGGGTTGAGCCACACGCACGCTGGATAAGTCTGCGTCATCCGCTCAAGCCATAAGCCACCCGGCTCATCGTTATAATGCTCGACCGAGCCGCCCTGCGCGGTGATCTCGTAAGGCGACATCGAGGCATCGCCGACGAAAACCACCTTGTAGTCGTGCGGATAGGTGTGCAGCACATCCCAGGTCGGCGTCGTCTCCTGATAGCGCCTCCGGTTCTCCTTCCATACGCGCTCGTAAAGGCAGTTGTGGAAGTAGAAATGCTCCATGTGCTTGAATTCGCTGCGCGCGGCGGAAAAAAGCTCTTCCGTCGCCTTGATGTGCCAGTCCATCGAGCCGCCAATATCGAAGAACAGCAGCACCTTGACCGCGTTGTGCCGCTCCGGCCGCATCAGGATGTCGAGATAGCCCTTGTGCGCGGTGCCCTTGATGGTGCCTTCGAGATCGAGCTCCTCTGGCGCGCCGGTGCGGGCGAATTTGCGCAAGCGGCGTAGCGCGATCTTGATGTTGCGGGTACCGAGCTCGACCTCGTCGTCGAGATCTTTGAATTCGCGCCGGTCCCAGACCTTCACCGCGCGATTGTTGCGGCTCTTATCCTGGCCGATGCGGATGCCTTCCGGGTTGTAGCCGTAAGCCCCATACGGAGATGTGCCGGCGGTGCCGATCCATTTCGAGCCGCCCTGATGGCGGCCCTTCTGCTCGGCTAGGCGCTTCTTGAGCAGTTCCATCAGCTTGTCGAGGCCGCCGAGCGCCTCGATCTGCTGCTTCTCTTCGTCGGTTAGATATTTCTCGGCGAGCTTTTTCAGCCACTCGGCCGGAATTTGCGCCTCGATCCCTTCGGCGACGAAATCGAGGCCCTTGAAGACGTGACCGAATACCCGGTCGAATTTGTCGAGGTTACGCTCGTCCTTCACCAGCGCCGCGCGCGACAGGTAGTAGAAGTCCTCAACCTTGCGCGAGGCAAGGTCTGCCTCCATCGCCTGCATCAGCGTGAGGTATTCGCGCAGCGTCACCGGCACGCCGGCGGCTTTGAGCTCCTGGAAGAAGGTGACGAACATTGCCTCAAATCTAGCAAAACGCCGGCCCCGCGCACACGTCCCCTCTCGCCTTCAGGGAGAGGGACAGCGCGATTGCTGACCGGTCCTTAAGCCGGTAACAATGACCGCAAAACGACAAGAAACGGCCGGGAGGATTCGTTTGTCTGCGCGTCACCGCGCCCTGTGGGCGCTCGCCGTCGTTTTGTCGCTGGCGCTGCTCATCGCCCCGGCGCTGTGGAACGGCTTTGCGCTGCTGCAATGGGACACCGGCGGCTATCTCGCGCGCTGGTACGAGGGCTATCTGGTGCCGAGCCGCGCCGTCGTTTACGGCCTCATTCTGTTCGCCGGCGTGCCGTTTGCCTTCTGGCCGGTGCTAATCCTGCAGTCCGCGCTCACCATCTGGGTCCTCGCGTTGATACTGCGCGCCCACGGGTTCGCCAACCGGCCGCTCCTGCTGCTCGGCATTATTGTGACGCTGTCGGCCTTCACGACGCTGCCCTGGCTCACCGCCATCCTGCTCACCGACATCTTCTGCGGCTTGAGTGTGCTCGCGCTCTATTTGCTGCTGCTGCGTTCCGAAGCGCTCGGTTCTTATGAGCGGCTCGGCCTCGTCGCGCTGATCGCGGTTGCCGTGGCAACGCACAATGCCACGCTCGGCGTGCTCATGGCGCTCACCGCCTGCGCGCTGCCCGTTTCCCTGTTCGATCGCGCGCGCATCGCGCGCGCCGATGTCGTGCGTGGCATTGGCGCGCTCGCGCTCGGCGGCGTCCTGGTGCTCGGCGTCGATTTTGCCGTCGCACACCGGCTCGCCTGGACGCCGGGCGGCGCCGCCCTCTCCTTCGGCCGCATGCTGCAGGACGGCATCGTGAAGAAATATCTCGACGAGCACTGCCCCGATCCAAGGCTTAGGCTCTGCGCGGTCAAGGACCGGATTCCGCAGGACGCCGACACCTGGTTTTGGGGCAGCGATCTGTTCGACCAGATGGGCCGCTTCGACGGCCTCGGCGATGAGATGCAAACAATCGCATTCGAAAGCCTGATCGACTATCCGGCCCTGCAGCTCAAGAGCGCGGCTATCGACACCTTGCGTCAACTGATCGACGTGCGCACCGGCGAAGGCGTCCTCGACGACCTCTGGCATACCCGCACCATCATTGAGCGCTATGCCCCGCAGCTCGTGCCGGCAATGCGCGCGGCGCGCGAGCAAAAGGGCGAGATTTCCTTCGATGCTATCAACGACGTGCAATATCCGCTGGCGATCGCCGCGCTGGCGCTGCTACCGCTTGTCGCGCTCCTCGCCATGAGCGGCGTTGCCTCCGCGGCGGCCGGCGAACTCGCCTCGACCGTCATGCTCGCCGTTCTCGCCAACGCTTTTGTCTGCGGCGTGCTGTCCAATCCGCACGACCGCTACGGCGCGCGCATCGTCTGGCTTGCCACCGTCACCGTTCTCGTCGCCGCGCTCGAAGCCGCCGCGGCCTATCAGCGCAGCAGCCGGCCGCGGGCCGTCATTGCCGGCGCGACCCGTCTTGGGGCCCCTGCCGATCTGTCCTAGTATTTGCCCCAATTTCTTCAGGAGCATCCGATGGCCGATGCCGCCGTGCTGCGCGAGCTCGCTCCGACCGGAAAACTGCGCATTGCCATCGCGGTCGCGCCCTCACCCTCGGCGCAATTCGCCGTCAAGGATGGCGCGGGCTTCAAGGGCGTGGCGGTAACGCTCGGGCAAGCGCTTGCCAAGAAACTCGGCGTCGAAGCGCAGATCGTGCCGCATCAGGCCTCCGGCGAAATCCAAAATTCCGCCGCCGACGATAAATGGGACGTCGCTTTCCTGCCGGTCGATGCGGAGCGCAAAAAATTCGTCGACTTCGGCAACGCCTACCACTTGTTGCAAAGCACGTTCCTGGTCGCGCCCGGCTCCCGACTACAGTCCGTCAGAGATGCCGACGAGAACGGCATCGGCATCGGCGGCGTCGCCAGCACGGCGACTTTCCGCGCCGCAGTTAAAGCCACGCCCAAGGCAACCCATATCGAGTTTGCCGGCGTCGATATGGCGACCAAGGCGATGCAGGAGCGCAAGATTGAGGCCATCGCGCTGTCGCGTGAATCGCTTGGCGGCCTCGTGGCGAAAATTCCCGGCGCGCGCATTTTGCCCGATGCCTTCCTCAATTCCTCGACCGCTGTCTGCGTGCCCAAGGGCAAGCCGGCGGCGCTTGCCTATGTCGGCGCGTTCATCGAGGAGGCGAAAGCCTCCGGCCTCGTGCGCCGCGCGCTCGACGAGATGGGCTTGACGTCGTCGCAGGTCGCGCCGGCGGGAATGAAACCGTAAACCGCCAACGAAAGGGCCGACGCCATGAACACAATGTCCGAATCCGACGAAGCCGACCTGCTCGCGCCGGATCTCCCGGATGAAGCGCTGGAAAGGCTGGCGGAAGGGCTCGCCATCACCACCAATCCCACCGTGCCGTCCGCGATTATCTGCGTGCCGTTCGAAAAGCCGTAAAATCCGCCGTTCAGGCGCTCTTGCCGGCGTCGGGTGTGTGAACGTGCTCGGGCCTGACGCCGTTTGCCATGATACGGGCCGGCAACCGGTTCAACAGCGGCCATTGCAGCATCTTCATCAGCAACGGCGCGTGCGGGCGCGCATCCTCGCCTTGCAGCGCCGGGCCGATCAGGTTGTTCTGCAGCATGAGCTGCATGCGTTGAGTGAACCGCGTCGGGAAGTTGCGGCGATCCTGAATGGCCTTAAGCGTCTCTTCCGTGACGGTGCCGCGCTTGAGCGGCTCGGCGAGAATATTGGCGGCGGCGACCGCGTCCTGCACCGCAAGGTTGATGCCGACACCGCCAATCGGCGACATCGCGTGCGCCGCATCGCCAATGCAGATCAGCCCCGGGCGGTACCACTTGCGCAAGACGTCGACCGCTACGGTCAGCAGCTTGACGTCGTCCCAGCTTTTGACCTCGCCAAGCCGGTCGCGCAGATCGAACGACGCCATGTCAGCGACGATGGCGCGAAACGTGTCGAGCCCACGTCGCTTGACCTCTTCGATGCTGCCTTTAGGAATGATGAAGGCGCACTGCCAGTAGTCGCTGCGGTTAAGCATGACGATCATGCGGCCGCGCTCGATGTGACCGACCACCATGTCACCGTCGCTCGGCTTGCGTGAAACACGGAACCACATCACGTCCATCGGCGCGCCGAGGTTGTCCGGGGCGAAGCCGGCACGCTCACGCACAGTCGAATGGCGGCCGTCGCAGCCCACCACGAGATCAGCGCGGATTTCGAGCTCGCCATCATCCGTTTTCGCGCGCAGTCCGGTCACGCGCTCGTCCTCCTCGATCAGGTCGGTCGCTTCCGTGCGCATGCGTAGATCGAAGGTGCGATATTTCTTCCCATGGGCGGCGATGAAGTCGAGAAAATCCCATTGCGGCATGAAGGCGATGTACTTGCACACCGTTGGCAGACCGACGAGCGCTATTTTCACCGTGTCTGCGCCGATTTGCATCGACACGTGGTCGACCTTGGAGTGCGGCAGCTTGAGGAAATCCTCGAGCAGACCGAGCTCATGCATGACCTCAAGCGTCGAAGGATGCACGGTGTCGCCACGGAAATCGCGCAGGAAGTCCTTGTGCTTTTCCAGCACTACGACCGGCACGCCGGCGCGTGCCAAAAGAAAGCCAAGCATCATACCGGCCGGGCCGCCGCCGGCGATGCAGCACGTCGTCTTGATCGAATTCGCCGCCATCGCACTCCCAAGGGTCGCGAATGTACGGTTGCCTACTTAAGCCTGCTTCGCCGGCGTCCTCACCACCAGGCCGTCGAGATCCTCCGTGACCTTGATCTGGCATGACAGCCGCGAATTCGGCCGCACCTCGTAGCCGAAGTCGAGCATGTCCTCTTCCATTGGCGAAGGTTCGCCGGTCTTTTCGCGCCAAGGCTCGTCCACATAGACATGACAGGTAGCACAAGCGCAGGCACCGCCGCACTCGGCCTCGATGCCGGGGATGCCGTTGCGGATCGCGCCTTCCATCACCGTCGAACCGACTTCGGCGTCGATCGTGCGCGCGGTCCCGTCGGAATCGATGTAGGTGATCTTCGGCATCTGGGCAGGGAAAGGGCCGCGCCGGAATTAACGCGGGCCGCCCCCTATATAGTCATTCCCCGCGCCATGCCAGTGCGTCTACGGCGCGCGCAACATCTCGGCGATGGCGCCGCGCGCCTCGTCAACCGCCGTGGCAAGACCCGTGATCGCACGGTCGCATTCGCTCAGGCTCGTTGCCGATGCGCGCTCGACGACCTCCGCAGCCGCGACGACAGCCCAGGCGCCGATCCCGGCGGCCGACCCTTTCAGCGTATGCGCATGACTGCCGACCGCCGCCGGCGCGGAGTTGCGGATACGCGCCATAAGCAAGACGACCTGACGATCGAACAGCACCAGCACATCGCGTTGCAGGCGGCTGTCGCCAAACGTCGCTTGCGTCAAACGAGCCTGGTCGATCACCGCCGCGGGTCGCGTTTGCTCAATCGTCGTGGCCATCGTTTCCATGCGCTCTCTCCCTCTCATCGGCCCTCTGCGGAGCCTGTTGGTTTGGGTCGAAATTTGACCCCGGAGGTTCAAATTCGGGTAAAACCGGCGCCCTTTGAGCCACCAAACCACGCGACTTTGGGGCGAGTGCCTAACCGCCCTTTAACCGCGGATCGCAAAGCCGCTTCCCCCGTCGCGGGACCGCCCCATTGCCGGTGCATGTCACAGTCCCATTCCGAGACTAAAAACCCGGGTTAACGATGACTAAAAACTTCTTAACGGCGAGGTTTCTTTCGTATTGCCAAATGGATAGGATGAAAATGCCGGCGGTAAGCTTAACCGCAGGGGTTAACGGCGTCGGACGCCGCGCTTTGGCGCGGCCCGGGCGTAGCTAGGGTTCGGGCTGCAGCAAGTCCGGCGTAAACGAGCGAGGCGACGATCGAAATGGCCAATACTCCGCAGAGGACCAAGGAGCAGACGCAGGAGGCTCTCGCCGCCGCGATCCATGAGGCAATTGGCCTGCGCGACGTCGAACGGCGTGTCAGCAATGGCGGTGGAGAAGCGTCGGCGTCCGGTTCCGCGGAGTTGTTTCGTGACGAGCCGTCCGCCGGCTGGGCGGCGGACGAGTCCAGCCTGCCGCGAGCCGCCAACGACGACCGCGCCAATATCGGGCTGATCCTGCAAGCGCTGCGCCGCCGCCCGTCGCGAACGCCCTACATCATTGCCGGCCTCGTTGCCGCCGCCTGGGCAGCCGGCGGCATTGCGAGCGGGTACCTGTTCGGTGGCGTCATCCTCACTCATTTCGCCAATCCCAACGCCGAAACGCTGGTCGCGGCCGGGCTTGCCGGCGCCATCGTGCTGCCGGCGATCTTCTTCTTCGCGCTCGCCCACATGTTCCGCCGCGCCCAGGACATGCGCTTGGTTGCGGAGACCATGGGCGAGGTCGCGATCCGGCTGCTGGAGCCGGAAAGCGTGGCGCGCGAGCAGATCGTCACCGTCGGCCATGCCATCCGCCGGGAGGTCGCCGCCATGGGCGATGGCGTGGAGCGCGCCCTCGCCCGTGCTTCCGAACTGGAAGCGCTGGTGCACAACGAAGTCTCAGCGCTCGAGCGCGCCTATAACGACAACGAAGTGCGCATCCGCGAGCTGCTCACCGAGCTCGTACATCAACGCGAAACGCTAGTCAGCCAGGCCGAGCAAGTGCGCGGCGCGATTTCCGGCGTGCATCTCGATCTTGCCAATGACATCACCTCGGTTGGCGACCTCGTCGCCGAGAAGGTCAACGAGGTCGCGCAGCGCGTCACCCGTTCGCTCACCGAGAAGGGCGAACACATCACGCTCGCGCTCGGCCATGCCGGCGACTCGATGATCGACGCCTTAAGCGAGCGCGGCTCGACGTTGCTCGATCGACTGGAAACGACCAGCGACCAGGCCACCACCGCCATCTCCTCCGCCAGCGACCGGCTCTCCGCCAGCCTCAATTTCAAGACCGAGCACGTTCACGACGAGTTCGCCGAACTCGCCGTTCGTCTGCAGCAGATGATGAGCGCGCGCCTCGACCAGGTCGCGCAAGGGTTTGCCCAGAAATCCGCGCAGCTTATCGAGATGATGGGGCAGCGTTCGCAGAGCTTCAGCGACAATATCGTCGAGACCGGCAGCCGCATGACCGACAATATCGTCGCGCGTGCCGAAGAAGTGAATTCGACCTTGCGCTCGACCGGCGATTCGCTGGTGCTCGACCTGAGCCTGCGCGGCGGCGACGTCGTCTCCAAGATGGAGCAAACCGGTGCGCTCATCACCGACACCATTGTGGCACGCAGCAACAACGTCACGGACACCTTCCGCGAAAGCGCCGAGACGCTGGTGGACTCGCTCAACAGCCGCGGCGACGCCGTCAAGGACATGCTGACGACGCGGTTGCAGGCCTTCGAGGACATGTTCACGCACGGCGGCACCGAGCTCACGGAGAAGATCTCCCGCGACGCCGAAACGCTCGGCAGCCTGATCACCCGCCACATCGCGGAATTCGACCATACCGTTAAGACCTACGGCGGCGAGCTCGTCGGGCGCTTGGGCCAGCGCACCCAGGATGTGTCGGAAGCGATGCGCAATTACATCGACACGTTCGACCAGCGCGTTTCCGGGCGCACGGAAGAGCTTTCCGGCGCGCTCGAACAACGCATGTCGCTCTTTGAGCGGCAAATCGGCTCCGGCGTCGCCAACATTTCGAGCACGCTGGCCGCCGGCAGCCACGAGGTCGTCGAAACCCTCGACCGGCGCATCAGCGCGGTGGCCGATACCATCAACTTGCGCGGCAATGCGGTGGCGGACGCGATCACCGCCAAGATCGGCGAGATCGACCAGACGCTCGGCAACCGGGCGTTGGAGGTCGCCGACAATCTCGACAGCCGCATCGGCCGCTTCGAGGAGCTGCTGGTCGGCCGCGCCGAAACCGTCACCGCGCAGATCGAAACCCGCACCAGGGCCGCTGCCGACGCGCTCAACGCGCGCATGGAGCAATTGACGCAATCGATCACGGTCAACGCGGCCGAGGCGGAGAAATCGCTCGGCCAGCTCGCCTTGTCGACGACCGACGCCATCCGCACCAGCGCGAGCGACGTCGAGCGCACGCTGCTCGGTGTTTCTGCCGAGGTCGCCCGCAGCTTCGTCGGCAAGGCTGACGAGATCGCCTCGACGCTCACCCAGCGCGCCAACGAAATGACCACGCTGCTCTCCGACCGGAGCGGCAGCGTCGTCGCCGCGATCAGCGAGAAGGGCCAGGGTTTCGCCGAGCAGGTCGGCATGGCGACCGAACTCGCCATCAAGTCGATCGAGGAGAAGGGCTTCACCTTCACCCGCACGATGCTCGACAACTCGACCGAGATCGCCCGCACTATCAACGTCGCCGGCGAGTCGGCGACGAACGCCGTGACCCGCGCGCTCAACGACCTCCACGCAACCGCGCAGACCGCGATCGACCAATCGCAGACCACCGCCAAGGCGACGGTCTCCGAGATGCTGGAAACGCACAATATGCTGCGCGCCGACACCACCTCGCTGTTCGAACGGCTGCGCGAAGCCAACATCATGCTGCAGGAGGTCTTGAGCGGCACCCACGAAAACATGAGCGCCCTCGAGAATACGCTGATGCTGCGCGTCTCCGAGTTCGTCACCTCGATGAACGAAGTCACCCACTCGACCGAAGCGGCGACCGGCCGCGTCGAGGCCGACATGAGCGAATTCCGCGAAGTCACCGCGCGGGTCATCACCGACCTCGGCCAGCTTGCCGACCAGTTCGACCACCATGGCCGCGAACTCGCCAAGGCCGCCGATGCGATCGAGCTCAGCAACCAGCGCACCGAAGACAGCGTCAACGAGCGCCGCGTTGCCCTCGACTCGCTGGTGGCGACGCTCGATATCCGCACCGAGGATCTCGACCAGCGGCTCAAGCGGTTCTCCGGCCTGCTCGATGAATCGCTGGAAGCAGCCGCGAGCCGCGCCCGCGACGTCGCCCGCGTCGTCTCCGAAGCGAGCGCGGAGGGTTCGCGCGCCATCTTTGAACAATACGAGCGCGTGCGCGAGAACGCCGAAGATGAGCGCCGTCGCACCACCGAGTCGCTACGCGCAATCTACGACCAATCGGCCGGCGACACCCAGGCGCTGTTCCACGACGCGAGCGAGCGCTTTACCGAAGTGCTTGCCGGCATGAAGCAGATGTCGACCGAGATGCAGCGCGAGCTCGAGGCCACGCGCAACGAGCTGCGGCGCGGCATTTTCGAGTTGCCGCAGGAAACCGCGGAAAGCGCCGCGCAAATGCGCCGTGTCATCGTCGACCAGATCGAGGCGCTGGCCGAGCTCAATCGCATCGTCGCCCGCCACGGGCGCAACCTCGACGCCGTCGAGCCGATCCGCCGCCAGCGCGAAGAGCCGAGCTTGGCAATCGTCGGCGCCCGCTCCGAAAACGCGACCGCGCGGGGCGAGCGCAGCGAACCGGCGCCGCGTCCGGCGCCGCGCGGCGAAGTCAGCAGCTTCGCCCCGCCGCGCCGCACGACGGCGGAAACCCCCTCGCCTGCCGCAACCGCAGCAGCCGTCGCCGGCCGCGGTTGGCTCACCGATCTGCTCAACCGCGCTTCGCGTGAGGAGGACGAGCCGCTGCGCGAGCGCGATACCGCACGCGAGCGTGAGCCGGCGCGCGAAACCGGCCGCGGCGACGAACGCATGCCGCGGCATTCGATCGAGTCGCTCGACTCATTGTCGGTCGACATCGCGCGCATGATCGACCACGACGCCGCCGCCGACCTCTGGGACCGCTACAAGCGCGGCGAGCGTAACGTCTTCACCCGCAGGCTCTATACATTGCAGGGACAGAAAGCCTTCGACGAGATCCGCCGTAAGTATCGCGCCGACCGTGAGTTCAAGCAGACGGTCGACCGCTATATCGGCGAGTTCGAGCGCCTGCTCGACGAGGTTTCGCGCGACGACCGCGGCCAAGTGGTGGCGCGCACCTATCTCACATCCGAAACCGGCAAGGTCTACACCATGCTGGCGCATGCGGCCGGCCGCTTCGACTGATACCGCGCGCGTTTTCTTGGTGCACAAAATTCAGGCCGAACCGCGAAAATCGCGGTTCCGGCAGTCGTTACGCGTTGCCCAGCCTGAATTTCGATTTGCCACGGCGCGCCTACTATCGGATAGTAACAACGGCCCGGCGTTGCAAAGAAAACGCAGCGTCGATCATCGTTCGACGGTAAGGGGTGGGGCGAGGAGAAGCGAAAACGGCGCCGGCAGGCGTCAATGACAGAACAAGGCTCATCTGGGAGGAAAAAGCCATGCGCAAGCGTGTCGATTCGACGCGTGCAGTTCTTGCACGCGGACTTTATGCGGGACTTTTAGCCGCATTCATCTTCGGGCTCACCGGCCTGTCCGGTTCAGCCGCCTGGGCGCAGACACCCAAGGACATCAAGTGGGGCACCGGCCCGGTCGGCTCGTCCGGCCACAAGGCGCTCGTCGTGCTCGCCGACGTGCTCAACAAGGCGATGCCGGAAATCCGCATCACCGTGCTGCCCTATCCCGGCGCCGTGGGCACCGTGAAGGGCTTCGCCACCGGCGACATCGATGGCTACTACGGCTCAGATGTCGCCCTGAAGGAATTCGCCGGCGATAGCGGCCGCTTCAAGGGCTTCAAGTCGCACGTCAAGGTCGAGCCGGTGCAGTCGTTCTGGTGCTACACGCTCGACGTCGGCCTCGCCATCAAGGCGAGCGACCGCGATACCATCAAGAAGTGGGGCGATCTCTCCGGCAAGGACGTGTATACTGGTCCGCTGCCGTTCGATACGCGCCTGCATCTCGAGAATGCGATGGCCGCAGTCGGCGCGAAGCACATCTACAAGCAGGTCGATCTGTCCACCGCCGGCTCGCAGCTGCAGTCGGGCTCGATCAAGGCCATGATCATCTATGCTGCCGGCGGCAAGACCCCGCCGCCATGGCTCGCCGAGGCCTCGCTGGCCGTCGACTGGGCCGCGCTCAATCCCAGCCCGGATGAGCTCGCCAAGCTGCACGCCGCGGGCTTCCCGAGTGTCGAAACCGACCCGGCCGACTTCCACAAGAAGGAGGCCTACGTGAAGAAGATCACGTTGCTGCCCTTCTACTGGGGCTTCGATCTTGGCACCAAGGTGTCGACCGACGAGATGTACAAGATGCTCAAGATCATCGACCAGCACTCAGACGAGCTTGCCAAGCTCGATCCGAGCTTCAAGGAAATCGGCGGCGGGCAGATGGCGGCGTTCCAGAAGCAGGCGCTCGAAGCGACCTACAAGCTGGTGCCGATCCATCCGGGCCTTGCCAAGTACCTGAAGGAAAAGAACGAGTGGGACGCCAAGTTCGACGCCCACGTTGCCAAGGCGACGATGTAAGGGGCGCAACCCCTTGACCGACTGAGCGCACGAGGCGGGCGATGGACGCCCGCCTCGCTTTGCATCCGAGACAGTCCGCCATGATCGAGACCCCGGCCCAACCACGCGCCCCGCTCTGGCTCGACGCCGTCTATTATGCGACGGCGGTCGGGTTCGCGCTTTACATGTTCTATTACTATTGGACCGGCGCCGGCGGCGAAACGCTGCTGGCGATGGGCTGTATCCCCGTCACCTACGTGTTGTTCACCCTGCAGTCGCTGCGCGAGAATTCGTTCTATCCGAAGCTGCCGGTGTTTGCGAATTACTTCATTGCCGCGCTCTTTTGCGGCTTCTCCGCTTATTGCTCGTACTACATGGTGACCAATTACGTCGCGCTCGGCACCGAGCGCATGGACATGTGGGATCCCGGCGATCTCATCATGGGCGGCGGCATGGCGCTGCTGATCATGGAATACGCGCGCAAGCGCCACGTCCCGCTGTTTATCCTCACGATCATCCTCGTGCTCTACGCCGTCTACGGCTACGTCGTGCCGGGCATGTTCTACCACGCCGGCCTTTCCTGGGAGCGCGTGGTCGCCGCAAGCAGCGTCGAGATGGAAACCGGCATCTTCGCGCGCCTGCCGCAGATCGCGCTCACCGTCATCGGCTCCTTCCTGCTTGTGCTGAGCCTGTTGCGCGGCTTCGGTTGCGTCGATTCGCTGCTGCGGGCGACCAAGCGCGTCGCGCTCAAATCGCCGCACGCCATCCCGCAGTCGGCGGTGATCGGCTCGATGGCGATCGGCACGGTGTCGGGCTCGGGCGCCGCCAATTCCATCACGGTGGGCTCGGCGACGATCCCGGCGATGATCCAGGCCGGCTTGCCACCGGCGACCGCGGCGGCCATTGAAAACTCGTCCTCCATGGGCGGCCAATTGATGCCACCGGTCATGGGCATCGCCGCCTTCCTCATGGCCGAGTTCCTCGGCGTCGACTATTTCGACGTGGTGGCGCGCGGCTGGGTGCCGGCGCTCATCTATTACATTTCTGTGTCGACGTCGGTTTACCTGCTGGCGACCTTCTATCACACCCACATGGTGATCGATCAGAACGCGCAGAAGCTCGACTGGCGCGACCACATAAATCTCGGCGCTTTCGTGCTCGTGGTCGGCGGCTTGATCACGCTGATGGCGACCATCTTCCTCGCCCCGATGTTCGCGGCCCTTTATATGTTCTGCACGGCCGGCTCCGTCCTCGTGCTCATTCACGTCGTCTCGCTGCTGCGCAACTGGTCGTTCCGTGAATTCATCGCGCCGCTCAAGCGCGTGCTCGACTCCTATATCGACATGATCACCGACATCGCCTTGCTCCTGGCGACTTTGTCGATCATGACCGGCGCCCTCGTCATCACCGGCGTGCCGACCAAGCTCGGCGCGCTGCTGGTCGACGCCGCCGGCGTCAACATGGCGGCGATGGTGGCCATGGCCTTCATCTTCGGCGCCATCCTCGGCACCGGGCTGCCGCCGGCCCCGGTTTATATCCTTGTCGCCATCGTCATCGGCCCGCCCTTCATCAAGGCCGGGGTCAATCCGTGGGTGGTGCACTTTTTCGCCTTCTTCATCGGCGTGTTCGGCGAGCTGACGCCGCCGACCTCGATCACCGCCGCGGTCACTTCCAAGATCGCCAACGCCTCGTTCTACGTCACGCTCTGGCGCTCGGTGCAGATCTGCGTGTCGCTATTCACGCTGATGGCCGGCGTTTTCGTGCATCCCGAGCTGGTGATCAAACCGGGCCTCGACCAAATGGGCGCCGCCTACCTGGTCTTGGTGGCGACGCTCGGCATTACCTTCACGTTGCAGGCCACCTATTCGGAAACGCGCGCCGTCGACTTGGCCGTGCGCGCCGTGCTGGCGACGATGTCCCTCTTCATACTGTTCTCATTCTACGACATCGCCTCCGACATTGTTTCCGTCGGCGTCCTCGGCGTGATCGCTTACTGGGTGGTGGTACGTCGGCCGGTGGTCGCGGCCGCTGCACCGCCGGTCGAAGCGGCGATGGCTGCCGCCGAATAGGGGGCAGCGCCTTTACTTGCCGCCGAAGAGCAGGCGGCTCGGATTCTGGTCGAAATGCTTCACCGCGGTGTCGATGGTGCCGAGCGTGCGGTGCAGATCGTTGCCGACGACGTCGACATGCTTCCTGCCATCGACCAGCAGCGCGTTGAGGTTTTCGCTGATTTCGGCGGTACGCTTGTCGAGATTGTCGGATAACGTGCGGATCGAGCTTGCCGCTTCATTGAGCTTGCCGCTCTTGCCGTCGTCACCGCCGGCCAGATCCTGCAAGCCCATTGTAATCTTGTCGATGCGGCCGGAGTTGCGCGCAAGCGCCGCGGTGAATGTGTCGATATTTTTCAACGCATCCTTGAAGATATCCTGATTGGAAGCGACGAAATCATCGAGCCGGCGCAGAGTGTCGCGTGCGGCTTGCGTGAAGTCCAAGGTCGCGGCGGGCGGCGCCTTCAAGACCGGCGGATTGGTTTTTGAGCCGACAAGGATCGGCGCATCCGGCGTGCCGCCCTTCAGCGCAACCTGGGCAACGCCGGTGAGCCCCTGGAACTCAAGCCCGACCTCGGCGTCGGAATGAATCTGCACGCTCTTGTCGACGTTGATGGTGGCGATGACTTCCTTCGGGTGCTTCGGATCGAGCTTGAGGCCGGTCACCTCGCCGACAAGCATGCCGTTGAACAGCACGTTGCCGCCGGTGTGCAACCCCGACACCGAGCCGTCAAACACGATGTTGTAGGCGACGCGCTCGCGCGTGGCGCCGGCGTTCTGGAACCAGTAGACGAAGCCGAAGATGCCGACGATCACCGCCAGCGTGAACATCCCGATCAACACGTAGTTTGCTCTGGTTTCCATGACTGACCCGCCGCCTACATATTCAACGTTACTTGTACCTTGTTGTCCTCGTGCGAGCGCTTGCCGTGGAAATAGGCTCGCAGCCACGGATGCGTCGAGGACAGCATCGTTTCCATCGACCCCGCCGCGATGATTTTGCCCTGCACCAGCACCGCGATGCGGTCGCAAACCGTATGCAGGCTGTCGAGATCATGGGTTACCATAAAGACGGTCAGCCCCAAAGTGCGCTGCAGCGTCGCAATAAGCGCGTCGAAATCCGCCGCGCCGATCGGGTCGAGGCCCGAAGTCGGTTCATCGAGGAAGACGATGTCGGGGTCGAGCGCGAGCGCGCGCGCCAGCGCCACGCGCTTGGTCATGCCGCCCGACAGCTCGGAGGGAAACTTCTCGCAGACGTCGGCGTGCAGGCCGACCAGCTCGAGTTTGGCGACGACCAGGTCGTCGAGCAGCCGGTCGGACAGCCGCAGGTATTCGCGGATCGGGAACTGGATGTTCTCCCGCACATTGAGCGAGGAAAACAGCGCGCCCTCCTGAAACAGCACGCCCCAGCGCCGCTCCACGGCCTGCTTCTCCGAGTCGTTTGCCGCGGTCATGTCGACGCCCAACACCTTGATGGCGCCTTCCCGCTTCGGCAGCAGCCCGATGATGGTGCGCATCAGCACCGATTTCCCCGCGCCGGACCCGCCGACGAAGCCGAGAATTTCGCCCCGGTAGACGTCGAGATTGACCTTGTTGAGCACGACCTGCTCGCCGAAGCCGACGACGACGTCGCGGATCTCGATGATCGTCTCCTTGCGCTGCGGGGTTCTCGGCTCTAGCGCCATCGTTCACATTCCGATCGAAGCAAAGAAAATGGCAAACAACCCGTCGAGCACGATCACGAGGAAAATCGATTCCACCACCGAAACCGTGGTCTGCAGGCCGAGCGACTCGGCCGAGCCCTTGACCGCCATGCCCTCGACGCAGGCGACCGCCCCGATCACCATCGCCATGAACGGCGCCTTGATCATGCCGACCTTGAAGGTGTCCATGGAAATCGCTTCTTTGAGGCGCTGCATGTAGATGTCCGGATCGATGCCGCCGTAGAGCCAGCAGACGAGCCCGCCGCCGTAGAGCGCCGCCATCTCGCCGAGGAAAGTCAGCAGCGGCACGGTGATGACAAGCGCCAGCATGCGCGGCAGGATCAGCACCTCGACCGGATCGAAGCCCATGATGCGCAATGCGTCGATCTCCTCGCGCATCTTCATCGACCCGAGCTCGGCCGTGTAGGCGCTGCCCGAGCGCCCCGCCACCATGATGCAGACGATAAGCACGCCGAGCTCGCGCAATACCAGGATGCCGAGCATGTCGACGACGTAGATATCGGCGCCGAACTTGCGGAAGTGGAATATGCCCTGTTGCGCGATGATGCAGCCGATCAGAAAGGTGATGAGCAGGATGATCGGCACCGCGCGCCAACCGACATTGTCGATATGGTGCACCATCGCGGTGAAGCGGAAACGCCTCGGTCTGGCGAGCACACGCAGGAACGACACCACCACCGCGCCGAACATATTGACGATGTCGGCAAAGCTCTGCCAGACGAAGATCACACTCTCGCCGATCGAGGCGATGGCGTAGAGCGGTCCGCCGCCGCCGAAATGAGGCGGCGCTTCCTCGGGCGGCAAAGCATGGAGCTTGTCCATCAGCGTGCGATGGTCTTCTTTGAGCCCCAGGATGTTGGTGGCGGCGCCGCGGCTGGCAAAATCGTGCTCGAGCCGCTCGAGCAAAAGCGCACCATACGTGTCGAGCCGCTCGACCCGGCTCATGTCGATGTCGACACGGCGGATCGGTGCGCGCTGGTCGACCTGCGCGTCGATGAGCGCCTCGAGCGCGCGCGCGCGCGTTGCCGTCCATACGCCGGCGGCGGAAAGACGCAGCCGATCCCCTTCGGTACTACCTTCAAGCAGGATTTCACTCACGCGCGCGACCTATAACCGCCGACCGCCCCCGAGCAGGGCACATGCCGACGAAAATGGGACGGGGATTGGGCATCGCTTCGCTGGCACCGCAGAGGAAACGGCCCCCGCCCGGACCGCCTGCAGCGCCCTTCCCCTCGACGCGAGGGCAAGGCTGAATAAGCATGCCCGGCCATCGAAAGGCGAACCTGTCGCGGCCGGGAATGACCTCAACTATAGCCCAAGTCATTGAATTTGTCGCCAAAAATGCCTGTCAGCCTGTCCGTATCGGTCGCCCATTGGCCCATTACCGGGGCTTTTTCCATCAGCCGGGGGGCTAAAACAGAGGCCGTCGTGGTGGTCGCGGAATTGCGCGACGAAGCCGCCCGCGGCCGCGGCGAATGCGTGCCCTATGCCCGTTATGGCGAGAGCGTGGCGGGGGTGGTTGCGGCCATCGAGGCGATGCGCCCAGCGCTGGCCGCCGGCCTCGACCGCCACGCTTTACAATCGGCCATGGGGCCTGGTGCCGCGCGCAACGCAATCGATTGCGCCTTCTGGGACCTTGCCGCCAAACGCGAGGGCAAGCCCGTCCATAGCCTCGCCGGCCTGCCCGTCCCGCATCCCGTCACCACGGCGTTCACCATCTCGCTTGCCGCTCCCGCGGACATGGCCAAGGCGGCGGCCAAGGCCATGGCGCGCCCGCTGCTCAAGGTCAAGCTCGGCGCCGAGGGCGATGCCGACCGCATCGCCGCTGTGCGCCGGGCGGCGCCCCGGGCGACGCTCATCGTCGATGCCAATGAGGGCTGGGACGAGCGCAATCTCGAGGCCAATTTCAAGGCCTGCGTCGCAGCGGACGTCATGCTCATCGAGCAGCCGCTGCCGGAAAACCGCGATCATGTCCTCGCCGGATTGAAGCGGCCGATCCCGGTCTGCGCCGACGAAAGCGCCCATGATCTCACCTCGCTGCCGGGCCTCGCCGGCAAATACGACGCGGTCAACATCAAGCTCGACAAGGCCGGCGGCCTCACCGAGGCGCTGGCGATGCTGGTTGCGGCCGAGCGCATGGGCTTGGCGGTGATGGCCGGCTGCATGGTGGCGACCTCGCTCGCCATGGCGCCGGCGTTGCTCGTCGCCCAGCGGGCGCGCTTCGTCGATCTTGACGGGCCGCTCCTGCTCGGCAAGGACCGCCCGCATGGCCTGCGCTACGACGGCGGTCTCGTGAGCCCCCCGGAACCGGCGCTTTGGGGCTAGACGCGCCGATTGATCCTGCTCAATGAGGCGGGTCCGCCTTGCCGTTACTCATGCCTCAGAATGAACCAAGACCCGAATGATGACGACGCCGCGGAGCGCCTGCGCCAGCAGGCCATGCTCTGTTTGCGCTTGGCCGACAAAGCGACGGATAAGCGGCTAGCGCGGGAATTGCGCAAGCTCGCCGACGACTGTCTGCGCGCCGCCACCGAGCAGCCGGTGATCCATTAAGGCGCGAATTGCGTTCCCCGAAGGGAACCCCCGCCATCCACAAGCCGCTGTTCCCGTTCACGAATTGTGCCCACCATGTGGTTAACCAAACCTTTCCTCTTGGGCTAGGAATGGCTTAGACTTGCGGCACAATAAGCGTCCGCGATGTGGCGGTGCGGGGTGGCGTCGAGCGGGGGGACAGGGAATTTTCATGCGTTTGCGCAGCTTTGTTTTGGCGGCCGCTCTTCTGGCGTCCGCCGTCACTCCTTCGTTTGCCACCATGCGCATCGCCGAGGATCGCGGCGGGCAGATCGGTCATTACCTGCAAGCCTTCGCATTGCTGCGCGCGAGCGGCGAGCACGTGGTGGTCGACGGCAATTGTCTCTCCGCCTGCACCTTGGTGCTCGGCCTCATCCCGCGCAGCCAGGTCTGCGCGACGCCGCGCGCGCGCTTTGGCTTCCACGCCGCCTGGATGCCCGACGTCGAAGGTCGTCCGGTGACCAGCGCCATGGGCACGCAGGCGCTGTGGAATATCTATCCCGTCGAGGTGAGACGCTGGATCAACCGTCACGGCGGCCTGACGCGGCACATGATCTTCATGCAGGGCCGCGATCTGCACGGCGTGATCGCCGCATGCGGCGGGCCCGTGCGCGTCCATGTGCGCTCAGCGCGACGCTCGCCGCCCAAGCTGATCCGCTACGAAAGCGCAAGCGCCTCCAACGATCGCCGTTAGCGCCATTGCCGCATAGGCGAGCGCGCCGAACGCGGCATAGAGTACGCCCGACAATCCCATTGCGCCGGCCATCGCCGCACCCATGGCGATGGCAAGATAGCCTTGCGCGGTCGCCGCCTGCCCCGGTCCAGCGGTGCGGGCGACGAAATTGAGCGCGCCGAGATAGGTACTGCCGAACGACAAGGCATGCAGCAATTGCAGCCAGGGCAGCGCCGCCAGCGGCGGATTAAATGCCATCACGCCCCAGCGCAGCGCGGCGCCCGCTCCGCCGACGATGACGAGCATCGTCGGGGTCAGAAACGGCGGCAGCCGCGCCGAAACCGCGAACAAGACGATTTCGGCGATGACGCCCAGCGCCCACAGTGCGGCGACCGTGCTGCCGTCGAGGCCTTCGCCGCGCCAGGCGAGCGCCGAGAATCCGTAATAGACCGCGTGGCTTGCCTGAATGAGGCTTGCCGCGGCGACGACGGCGAGAAACGCGGCGTCGCGCAACAGCGGCTTCGGCGCTTTCTCGGCCGGCGCCTGCGGCACCGCCTTGGGCGACAACGGCTCAAGCGCCAGCGTAGCGATTGCCATGACCGAGGTCGCCGCGACAATAAGCCAGATGAGATTGCGCGCCGGCATCAGATCGGTGGCAAAGCCGGCGACAAAACTGCCGGCGATGAAGGCGGCCGACCCCCAAAGCCGCACCGGCCCGTAGGCCTTGCCGCGCAGGCTCAAACCGCGCAGCGCGTAGGTTTCGGTCAGCGGCATGACCGGCGTGAAGGCGAGCGAGGCGAGCGCATAGGTGAAAAGAATCGGAAACGGCCCTTGCGCCAGGGCGACGAGCAGATAGCCGACGACGCTTGCGCCCGCGGCGATGATGATGCTCAGGCGCAGCGCATCGCGGCGATCGGCGGCGCGCGAGGCGACCGGAATGGCGAAGACGCGGACGACCATCGGTACGGCGAGCACCAGGCCGATGGTCCGCGCGTCCAGCCCTTTGGCCTTCAGCCAGACCGGGAAAAACGGCAGTTGGATGCCGGTCATCACGAACATGGCGGCATAAAGCGCCGCCAGCCGCGGGGCAAAGCCGAATTCGATGAGGCGCGGTCGCATGGAACTGTGATTGCCGCAAGTTGACAGCTAGCCGAATCAAGCGGGCTGATTGATAAACGGCCTTGGCAAGGATTGCACATGGCAGGCAGGCCGCAGCCGCTGGTTTTTCCGCGCGTCGAGCCGCCGAGCGAGGATGTCTACCGCAGCCTCTGCGCGGCGCTGGAAGCAAGCGCGCGCGGCCGCGCTTTTCTTGCCGAACATGCCCGCCGCAGCCGCAACGGCGACACCCAAGTTGTGCTCGCCGCCATCGATCGTCTCTCGGTGCACATGCGCGCCAACTCGGCAGCCGTCGGCGCCATGCGCAAGGATCTGCGCGAACTGATTGCCGCCATCAGGCTCATCCGCTCCGACGGCGGGCCGGAGCCGGGCAAGGTGGCGATGTTGACCGAGCTCGTCGATCTTTTGGAGCAGCGGATCGACGCGGGCGTCGAACCGGAGAGCGGCGAGAACGCGGCGGATGACGGCGCGCGGCCGCAGCTTGCCGTCGTGCCGCCGGCGGAGGAGCCGGAATTGCCGATCCCCTCGCCGCTTATTGAGACGCCCGCCATCGCCGTGGTGCCGGCAAAGCCGTCCACCAGAGTCGCGCTCATGCCGGACGTCAACGTTCTCGACAGCGCGCCCGCCGGCGCAAAGCCGCAGCCGCCCGCGGCTTCGGCAGTGATGCCGCCACCTGCTTCGTTGAGGCCCATTGCGGCGAAAGCCGATGCGGGCACCGAGCGCCGCATGCGCATTCTGGCGCCGATCATGGCGCTCTCGGAGGACGAGCGTCTCGCCCTGTTCACGTGACTCTCGCGCACCCTCCCCTGAAGGGGGAGGGTCAGGTCACTCCGAAATCAGCCTCGCAAACAAATCGGCGTCCACATTGGCGCCCGACAAAACGCCGACCACCACCTTGCCCTTCACATCCACCTTGCCGGCGAGCAGCGCGGCGAGGCCGATAGCGCCGCCCGGCTCGACCACGAGCTTCAGTTCATTGAAGGCATAGCGCACCGCCTCGGCAACTTCGGCGTCACTTGCCACGAGCCCCTGCCCGATCAGCTTGCTGGTGATCGGGAAGGTCAGTTCACCCGGCGTGTTGCTCATCAGCGCGTCGCAGATCGAGCCGGACTGCCGCGGATTAGCTTCGCGCCGCCCGCTGACGAAAGAGCGCGCGGTGTCGTCGAAGCCTTCGGGCTCGACGGTGTAGGACTTCGCCGAGGCCACGCGTGACTTCACGCCCAGCGAAATGCCGGCCGCCAGCCCGCCGCCCGAAGCGCCGATCACCACGATCTGCGGCTTGAGGCCGAAGCGTTCCAGGTCCTCGACGATCTCGAGACCGATGGTGCCCTGCCCGGCGATGATCAGCGGATCGTCGTAGGGCGGCACCAGAGTGGCGCCGCGCTCACGCACGATTTTTTCCGCGATCGCCGCGCGGTCCTCGGTGTTGCGGTCGTAAAGCACGACCTCGGCGCCGTGCCCGCGTGTGCGCGCGAGCTTTGACTTCGGCGCGTCGGTCGGCATCACGATGGTTGCACGCAGACCGAGGAGCTTCGCCGCGGCGGCAACGCCCTGCGCATGATTGCCAGACGAATAGGCCACGACGCCGGCAGCGCGCTTGTCCGCCGGAATCGAGGAGATCTTGTTATAGGCGCCGCGGAACTTGAACGAGCCGGTGCGCTGCAAGGTCTCGCATTTAAGGAAGACGCGCGCGCCGATCTTTTCGTCGAGTACCGGCGCGTTGATCAGCGGCGTGCGTACGGCGACGCCGGCGAGGCGCCTGGCCGCGGCATCGACGTCGGCGGCGGTGGGCAGGATCGTGGTGTCGACGTGGCCCATGAGGCCGAAGGCTAACGCCGGGGCGCGGGCGGCGCAACGCGCGCTCTTCAGCCTTACGCCACTTTCTCTCTCGCCCGCGAAAAGCGCTGGCGCAGCCGCGTCAGCCGCTTGAGCTTTTCGGGCATCGGCGCATGCGTGGCATTGGCCACATGCTCGAGGAAAATGCGTGCGCATTCCTCCCAGGTCTGGCGTAGCGCAAAGTCGCGGCACTCCTCGCGTGAGCATTCGAGCGCCGCAAGGCAGGCGCGCCGCAAATCATCGTCGAGCGCGCCGACCGCCGCTTCGCCGATGACGTCGCGCGGCGCCGGCGCCGGATACGCGGCGACCGGCACCCCGCTCGCCAGCGCCTCGAGCAGCACGAGGCCGAAGGTGTCGGTGCGGCTCGGGAAAACGAAGACATTGGCCGCGGAATAGATCTCGGCCAGCACCTCGCCCTGCCGGCTGCCGAGGAATACGGCTTTTGGATAGGCCCGTTCGAGATGGGCCCGCGCCGGCCCGTCGCCGACCACCACCTTGGTGCCAGGCAAATCGAGGTTCAGAAAGGCCTCGACGTTTTTCTCCACCGCCAGCCGGCCGACGGTGAGGAAAATCGGCCGCGCCCAAGGCACATAAACCTCGCGCGGGCGGAACAATTCGGCATCGACGCCGCGCGGCCACAGCTTCACATTGCGGAAGCCGCGGCCCTCGAGCTCTGACACCAGTGTCGGTGTCGCCGCCAGCACCGCAGCGCCCGCCCCGTGAAAGCGGCGTAACCACCGCCAGATCATGTTTTGCGTCCAGCGCTCCGGGACCGGCAGGCGGCTGGCGATGTAGTCCGGGAAACGGGTGTGCAAGCTCGTCGTGAAGGGTACGCGGCGGCGGATGCAAAGGCGGCGCATGGCATGACCGATCGGCCCTTCGGTCGCAATATGCACGGCGTCGGGCCTTGCCGCATCGAGGCGGCGCCTGATGGCGCCCGGCGGCAACAGCGCCAGCCGCACTTCCGGATAGGTGGGGACCGGGACGGTACGGAATTCGTCGGGCGTGAGGAACTCGATTTCAGCGCCGAGAGCGCGCGCCTCGCGCGCCGTGTGCCCGAGCGTGCGCACGACGCCGTTGACCTGCGGATGCCAGGCATCGGTGGCGACGAGGATTTTCATTTTTTTCTCCGCTCGTCCCCGCGAAAGCGGGGACCCAGGGCCACGGATTTCGGAGATTGCCTCCCTGGATTCCCGCTTGCGCGGGAATGAGCGGATGATAACTGCACCGTCACGCCGCCTGCGGCTGCGCCACTGCGCCTTCCGGCTCGATATCCGCGCGCGCATGCGTCCAGGTGATGATCTCGAAATGACCGTCGTGATGCTCGGCGACGGCAGTGCAGCTTTCCACCCAGTCGCCGCAGTTGATGTAGCGCAGGCCGAAATCGTCGTGGATCGCCGGCGTGTGGATGTGGCCGCAGATCACGCCGGCGACGTCGTGATGCCTGGCTTCGGTCGCCAGCGCCTTTTCGAAGGCGCCGATATAGTTGACCGCGTTCTTTACCTTGTGCTTGGCCCATTTCGACAACGACCAGTACGGCGCGCCGAAGACGCGGCGGAAGCCGTTGAAGACGCGGTTGGCGGTGATGGCGAAGTCGTAAGCCTTGTCGCCGAGCAGCGCGAGCCAGCGAGCCTGCGTCACCACGATATCGAACATGTCGCCGTGCACGACGAGGAAGCGCTTGCCTTCGGCGGAAACGTGGACCGCGTTCTCGACGACCTCGATGCCGCCGAAATGCGTGCCGTAATAGCCGCGCAGGAATTCGTCGTGATTGCCGGGGATGTAGATGACGCGCGAACCTTTACGCGCTTGGCGCAAAATTTTCTGTACCACGTCATTGTGCGTCTGCGGCCAGTACCAGGATGAGCGCAGCGCCCAGCCGTCGACGATGTCGCCGACGAGGTAAATCGTTTCGGCTTCATGGTGACGGAGGAAATCGAGCAGCTTGTCGGCTTGGCAGCCGCGCGTGCCGAGATGGACGTCCGAGATGAACAGCGCGCGATGGCGTCGCGCCTCGCTCATTTCGTTTTCGCCCCGTAGCGGCTCATTCGCAGGCAGTAGCAAACGAACGTCTCGTCCGTGTGACAGTGTTCTTAACGTTTCATTAACGACGATTTACGCCGCCACTGCTTGCGTTTCCGCGCGGCGGAACCGCACCAGGGTATAGATGCCGAACGGTGGAACCTTGCGCCGCTCGATCAGTTCGGCGCCGCCGTGGCGCGACGCCCACTCGGCAAGCCGCTGGAACGGGAACTCGGGCCGCAAGCCGAGCGCCCGCGCTTTCTGCGCGAGCAGGCGTTCGACCGCCGCCGCCAAGCCCCTCTCCGAATAGAGATGATTGACGAGGACGATCTGCCCGCCGGGCCGCACCACGCGCGCGCATTCCGACAGCACGCGCTCGGGGTTTTCCATCAGCGTAATGACAAATTGCCCGACCACGCAGTCGAAGCTCGCGTCATCGTAGCGCAGCTCGTGCGCGTCCATGACGGCGAGGCCCTTGACGTGCGGATAGCGCCCGGTCGCCGCGCGGGTTCGCGCCCGCAGGATCATCGGCTCGGAGATGTCGATGCCGGTGATCTCGGTGGTGTCGTCGTAATCGTCGAAGGAGAGCCCGGTGCCGACGCCGATCTCCAGGATGCGGCCGCCGACCTCGCGCGCGGCCTGCGCCGCGGCGCGCCGGCCGTTGAGGAAGATCGGCCCGCACAGCGCATCGTAAACCGGCGCCCACCGGGCGTAGGCTTTTTCCATCGTCTGACGGTCGGGATCGCGTAGCATTGGCCCCTCGCGAATCGGTTTCGCTTCGTCGCCACCGGGCTAGCAACCCAGTGCGACAGTCAGGCGACACATCTTCCCCAATTCGCTGCGGTCCCCTACCCTCAGGATGGAGGAGAACGCGCCGAATGCCTCTGCGTACCCGGTTGACCGAACTGCTCGATATCGAGCACCCGATTGTTTCGGCGCCCATGGCCTTCGCCGCCGGCGGCCGGCTTGCCTCGGCAATCACCGGTGCCGGCGGCCTCGGCCTGATCGGCGGCGGTTACGGTGACGCCGATTGGCTGGAGCGCGAATTTGCCGAGGCCGGCAACGACCGCGTGGGCTGCGGTTTCATCACCTGGTCGTTGGCGAAGAAGCCAGAACTGCTCGACATAGTGCTTGCACGCGCCCCCGCCGCGGTGATGCTGTCGTTCGGCTCGCCGGCGTCTTTTGCGCGACGTATCAAGCAAACCGGCGCCAAGCTGATCTGCCAGATTCAATGCATGGAGCACGCGCGCGAGGCCGTCGCCGCCGGCGCCGATATCGTCGTGGCGCAGGGCGCGGAAGCCGGCGGACATGGACATTCACGGGCGACGCTGACCCTCGTTCCCGAGGTCGGCGATTATCTCTCCCGAGCCGCGCCGGCAACGGTGCTGCTGGCGGCCGGCGGCATTGCCGATGGGCGCGGGCTTGCCGCTGCGCTCATGCTTGGCGCCGAAGGGGCGCTGATCGGTTCACGATTCTGGGCAAGCTCCGAGGCGCTGGTGCATCCGGCATTTCAACAACACGCCGCCGCTGCCGACGGCGACGCGACAATACGCACGACGGTGGTCGACGTGGCGCGCAAGCTTGCGTGGCCGCGCCCGTTCACGGCGCGGGTGATGAAAAATCGATTTGTCGAAGACTGGCACGGCCGCGAAGGCGCACTCGCCGAAGCGGCGACGGTCGAGCGCGAAATGCAGCGTTATCTATCGGCAATGCAGTCTGGCGATGCCGACAACACCGGCGTCTGGGTCGGCGAAGCGGCAGGGCTCATCGACGAGGTGCGGCCGGCCGGCGACCTGCTGCGGGACATCGCGCAAGAGGCAGAGGAATTGCTGCGCGAGCGGGCAAACAAATTGGTAAAATGAGCTTGACTTGAAAGGGGGGACATCCATGGATCTCGGAATTGCCGGCCGCAAGGCCATCGTCTGCGCCTCGAGCCGGGGCTTGGGCAAGGCCTGCGCCCGCGCGCTGGCCGAGGCCGGCTGCGAGGTCGTGGTCAACGGCCGCGATGGAAAGCGCCTCGAAGCCACCGCCGAGGAAATCCGCAAGGCCACCGGCGCCAAGGTCACCGCCGTGGCCGCCGACGTCGGCACCCCCGACGGTCAGAAGGCGCTGTTTGCCGCTTGCGCGGCTCCCGACATCCTCATCAACAACAATGCCGGTCCGCCTTTGCGCGATTTCCGCGAATTGACGCGCCAGCAGATGATCGACGGCGTCATCGCCAACATGATCACCGCGATCGAGCTGATCCAGAAAGCCATCGACCCGATGCGCCAGCGGAGATTCGGCCGCATCGTCAACATCACCTCCGGCTCGGTGAAGATGCCGCTTGCCGGGCTCGATCTGTCTTCCGGGGCGCGCGCGGGGCTGACCGCGTTTCTCGCCGGCGTCGCGCGCTCGGTCGCGAGCGACAACGTCACCATCAACAACATCTTGCCCGGCGCCTTCGACACCGACCGGCTGCGCTCGACCTTGAGCAAGAACGCGGAGACGAGCGGCAAGAGCGTCACCGAGGTCGCCGCCGCGCGCATGTCGGCGATTCCCGCCAAGCGCTTCGGCAATCCGGCGGAGTTCGGCGCGGCTTGCGCGTTTTTGTGTTCGGCGCAGGCCGGCTACATCACCGGGCAGAACCTGCTGATCGACGGCGGTGTGTTCAACGGGGCGTTCTGATCACGCCGCGTGCGCCGGCGCGAACGCGACGCCCATGCGGGTGGCCGTGCGCCAGATGACGTGGCACTTCTGCATGACGTGGTCGCTCTCGATCACCAAGGTGAAATCGTCGGGAATGCCGATCTGGTTCGCCACTTCCAGGCACGCGCCGAGCGGCGAGAGATTGCGCACGCGGCAATCGATGGTGCCGGCGCGGTTGACGGCGATGTGCCCCGCTTTGAGGGTGCGGTGGCGCAGAGCTTTGCGTCGTTCCTCCATGGCCTTGCCTCCGTCCGTGAGTGCGGACTGATGGCGAAAGGCTACGCCTGCCGGTTTATCGGACGATGAAAGCAAGCCGCAAAAGCCGCGCGATTGCGCAACCTGCCGTTTACCAAGCCCCTTGCCCGTGCGCGGCGCGTTTTGCATAGTCCCCGGCGAGTTAGCTTTCCCTCCGCTCGGCCTCGCGAAAGCGGGGACCCAGGGCAAGAGCCGCCGATGCCGAAGTCTTGGCCCCTGGATTCCCGCTTTGCGCGGGAACGAACGGAGTATGTCGCCACGCGCGTCGAAACCCACAGACGCGGTCAGAAACTTGAGGGAGTGAACAAATGAAGCTCGTCCGCTATGGCGCCGCCGGCCGCGAGAAGCCCGGCATCATCGACGAGGACGGCAAGATCCGCGACCTCTCCCGCGTGGTCAAGGACGTCGACGGCGAGATGCTCTCCTCCGGCGGCCTCAACAAGATCCGCAAGGCCAACCTCAAGCGCCTGAAAACCGTCGGCGGCCGCCCGCGCCTTGGCCCCTGCGTCGGCCATGTCGGCAACTTCATCGCCATCGGCCTCAACTATTCCGACCACGCCGCCGAAGCCGGCATGCCCATCCCGAAAGAGCCGGTGATCTTCCGCAAGGCCACCACCGCGATCTGCGGGCCGAACGACGACACCATCATCCCTAAGGAGTCGCAGAAGCTCGACTACGAGTGCGAGCTCGGCATCGTCATCGGCCGCCGCGCCCGCTACATCGCGCAAGGGAAAGGCCGCGACTACATCGCCGGCTATTTCGTCGGCAATGACGTCTCCGCGCGCGACTTCCAGATCGAGCGCTCGGGCTCGCAGTGGACCAAGGGCAAGTCCTGTGAGACCTTCGGCCCCATCGGCCCCTTCCTCGTCACCAAAGACGAGGTCAAGGACCCGCAGAACCTCGACATGTGGCTCGACGTCAACGGCGAGAAGCGCCAGCGCGGGTCGACGCGCACCATGATCTTCGGCGCCGAATATCTGGTGTGGTACTGCTCGCAGTTCTCCATCCTCGAGCCGGGCGACATCATCATCACCGGCACGCCGCCGGGCGTCGGCCTCGGCATGAAGCCGCCGGTGTTCCTGAAGGAAGGCGACGTCGTCACCCTCGGCATCCAGGGGTTGGGCGAGCAGCGGCAGAAGGTGGTGCGCGGAGAGTATTAGCCACCTCATCCCGGGGCACGCGCCGGCCGCGTGAACCCGGAATCCAGCGCCACTGCGCCCGCGCGGCCCGCCGCCGCGTGGCCGCCGCATTGACTCAAACCCGCCAACCGCGTAAAGCGCGGCTGTTGAAACGATTGAATTTTTAGCTCTGCCTTGCTCGCGCTGCCTTTCGCGGAGCGCCGCACAAGACACCCCTGAAAATCCGGCTGTTTCGATTTGCCCGAGGCGGGAATTCGCGCGCGGGCGAAGTTCACCCACAATGCAAGGCTCAATACAAGGATCGATCAAAATGGCGACAGGTACCGTGAAGTTCTTCAACAACCAAAAAGGCTTCGGCTTCATCACGCCGAGCGACGGCGGCAAGGACGTGTTCGTGCACATCAGCGCCGTCGAGCGCGCCGGGATGAGCACGCTCAACGAGGGCCAGCGCGTCTCCTACGAGGTGGTCACCGAGCGCGGCAAGCAGGCGGCGGGCAACCTGCAGAACGCCTGAGCGCGCGACGAAAGCGCTTCACGCGAAAAACGAACCCCACGCCCGGCCATCGCGCCGGGCGTTTGCGTCCAATGTAACGGCGTGGCGGCAAGGAGCGCGGCACGATGCATAAATTTTCGGTCGGAACGAGCGTCATCTACGAGGGCGGCACGCAGACGCCCGGCGCGCGCACCCCCTACAAGGTGATGAGGCAGTTGCCGGTCGAGAACGACGCCCGCATCACCTACCGCATCAAGAGCGTGGCCGAGACCTTCGAGCGCACGGCGGAGGAGCATCAGCTCAGGCGGAGCGAGTGATTGTGGCCTTCCTCACCCTGCGAAGCACAAGCAAAGCCGGGGCGTCTCGAAGTGCCAGAGAGTTGGTAATTCAACATTCTGCAATTAATTGATTTGATAGCTCGAGACGACTGCTTCGGTTGGAAAATTTTTCCTCGGTGCCTTATTGCTTCAAATTCCCGAGAACCAAGCACAATTTGAAACCGCACCATCGAAATTAAATTGCACGGGCATCTTACCAAGCGGCCTGCGTGAAATTCCGTTCACAGCGATTACATCTTTTATTTGAGCGCCCTTAGCAATCGTCTGAATGTAACTGCAATACTGAATTTGCGGCCTCGTTGTGTCCGAAAGGTCGAAATTCCAGCCGGTTTCCACGCGACCTGCTCCGAAATCTACGCTGCGAAATATGGTGTAACTAGTAAATGGCAGCTGATCGCCGCTCTTGATGTCTGGCTGAAGCTGATATGCGGAGGGTTGCGGCATTTTTAGATCGCCAACGACTCGAACCGACGAGTTAGGGTCAAGTTTAACCATCGCCCCCTCCGCCAGTGTCACGGTTTGCCCGGGCGCTAGTTTTAATTCAGAATTTGGAGCTAGAGACATCGTGCCGGTTACAGTAGTTTTTATTTTTGCTTTCTCGACGGCGTCGACAAACGCTTTGGCCGTTTGCTCCGCAGCCGGTTTGATAGAAATTACGGAACTGAAGCCATAAAACGCCAACGCGATGCCAATGCTTGCCAATGTGCAGCCGACCGCCGCGCCAGCGCAGAGCCACCCAAACCCTACTGCCCTTGCGATGCGCGCTTCGTGCGACAATCGCACGTTGATCATTGCGGCGAGCCCGCCGAGATCGAGATTTGGTTCGGCCCCGCCACTCATGGTGTCTGAAACCAAACGCATCGGCTGAAGGCTTGTGCGATGTCGAAATTTTTTGGCAAGATTTTAGGTGCTTCTAATTTTTCGTCCTGCCCGATATCGAGCATAACGTTTCGGCCCGGAGTTTCAGATTCTTCGGTGTAGTAACAATATTGTTCTGTCGGAACCCGTTGCGCGCTTGTCAGAAAAATCCATCCCGTCTGAACGGTACCTTTTTCAAAAGGAACTGACTTGAACACGGTGAAATTAACAATATTCGGAATTGCCGAGGGCGCCCTGTTTGACCCTAATTGTTGAGTTGAAATAGCTGGGCCTTGAATTGTGATTTCGCCGTCAGCGCGCACACGCGCATTGGGGTCGATTGCCACCCTCGTTTTGTTGTCCAAAGATATTGTTTGGTTAGGAGCGAGAGCCAATTCTTTTGGTTGTATTTGGACGGTCCCTTCTGCAACCACTTTTAATCGAGCATCGGATAAGGCCTTTGATAGTATCGATGAAAAGCTCGCGAGATCGACCTTGTTTCTTGCAACAAACGAATACCCGTAACATCCAATGCCGATCGCGGAACCAATTCCAAATACAAGAGTGCCAATCCCCACCAATCGCCAGAAGCCTGCTTTACCTCCGATATAGAACCGATCGGCATCGACCGAATAGCGAACCGCGTTCGCAAGCCTTTGATTAAGGTCGGTGGGAACGAGGTTCATCTACCTACGCCGAAGCAGCTTTTTCCTGCGCCTCAAATTGAGTCTTTTGAGTAATCGCTGCGGCGACTGCATCTCCAGCCTGTTTTTTTATAGCTTCCATAAGAGGGCCAAAAAGATAAGCCGCCGCCTCGTCCGGAATCGTAGTGACGATACCAGGACGTCTCGGAATTCTTCGCACTGCCGTTATTGCAAGCAATGTAGACGCAAGAGCCGCAGCAATGGAGGGAATGAAAATTAGATAAGACTCTAGGCCTTTGACTTCTGCGTCGGTGACTTCCGTAGGAGCCTTTCGCAGTATCATGCTTGTGTAGGAATGCAACTGCGATCGATCGACAGCTATTCGATATTCAGTTTCTGCTTTTGCAATTTTTTCATCTATCGGACGAGAATCGAATCGCGCCCTATTTGCTTCCGCGATTGAAAGTGCGGCTTCTGAGTCATCTAGTTGCTTTTTCGTAATCGCAAGTTGATTCTGCAACGTTCTAAGCTGACCAGGGCTAACGGAAGAAGTCGGTCTGCAGCTCTTTTTTTCTATTCCCTCAGAATCTGTAAACATCGTACAAGTCTCGCCAGTCGCAGCTTTGAGTTTTCCGATTTGGGATTCGAGATCGTTATATTGCGTCCGAATTGTATCTCGATCCTTTCTCTTCTGCTCTACGCCCAGCGCTGCTTGACCAATCTCATCGGTCAAGATTGATTTCTGATTTTTCAAGTCATGCAGAATGTTGCCCTTTTCGTTTACAACCGCGAGCCGAGGGTCAAATGTTTGATAAGCGATTGTCGAAAGAGAAAACGACGTAACAGTAACCGCCGCTGTTACTCCGAGCGCAGCAAAAAGTTTTACGCTCCATAGGTTTTGAGTGCGAACAGCGATCGCGAGAGGCACGCGAGCGAGTTCGACAACCGCCAATCCAATTGGAAACAGAAGGATCGAAAATACTTTTTCTTGTGCGGCCTCTTCTGCGATTAAGTATTGGCCGGTAAGAATCAGGCCAATAATGAAAAACTCAACAGCGAAGGCGAGCGCGACCTGTTTCACGTTAATTGAATAGCCACGTTCGTAGTCGCGATCCTGCCGCCCTGACTGACCTGCGAACACTGAATCAGCTAAGGCCCCGCGACGACCTTTAGGTGTCTCAACGGACTCCGCTTGGCCATTACCCTTGGCTCGCCCTAGAAACGGCGGCAGCTTTCGTACGTCGCTGTGGGGTAGATTCACGCCACTCCCCTTACGCAGCCCCGATGGTTAACGAAATGTATATTAGGATCATCGTCTCTGCTAGCTTTGCTTGTATTCATATGGATTACCCGCCTCAGTAAGCCATTGTGAGCGCAAAGCTTTTCATAGGGCCCGGCTTCCTTCAGCGCAATTTTCACTGAGGCCCCCTTCGCGGGGACGACGGAATTGGTCGCGTCACCTCGTCGAGGATTTCTATCCTTTTCACTTGACACCCATTTTTATCAAGGACTATATTCCTCCTCAACCTTCTCCGCTGAGGGGGCGTTCCTGCAGGACGCTTCAAGAACGGGAGAAGGCCGTGGCGCCCGCGGGCTCGAGGGAAACGTACCCTCAAGCACCCGGGCGGCGCCGGGGCTCCGCCCGCGGGCACTACGACCCGCCGCGAGGAGCTCGCTGATGGGGCCGGGCTCGGCCGGCCGGTCACACCCGGCACGCTACGGAGCCTCCCCCAGAAGCGCGGCCCGGCGCCGGACAAGAACGCCACCACGGAGCGCCGAGAGGCGCCCGCGCCGCCTAAAATGCGGCGCGGCACGACAGATACCGGCAGCGCCTTGCGGCGCTCCGTCCCCCTCGCACTTTTTGTGCGGGGTCTACTCCCCCGGCCCCCCGGGCGCGGGGCAGCGAGGTGCCCCGCGAAACGCGGGGTGGAATGCCGGCCTGCCCGGGGCCGGACAAAGAATACGGGCGCTTGCGCACGCCCATTTTTTTCTTCGCGCGAACCCGGCAAGCCCGGAGCGCGCGCTGTTTGACAATTGCATCCACACCCGCTCATCCCCGCGCAAGCGGGGATCCAGGGGCCACAAGGTCGATGGCAAAGGCTGGATTCCCGCTTGCGCAGGAATGAGCGGAATAAAAGGCACCGCATTCGCACGCGCAAAAAAAAGCCCCGGGCTCGGCGCCCGGGGCTTTCCGTTGAAGGGCCGTTACGCTTGCGAAGCTCTAGAAGCGATAGTTGACGCCGATGCGCGCGATCGACGACTTGAAGCTGACGTTGTCGCTCGCCGCGCCGCAGACCGCGCCGCAGTCGAAGGAGCCGAGGTCGACGTAGAGGTATTCGAGCTTCACGCTCCAGTTGGCGAGGAAGGCCCATTCGATGCCGACGCCGGCGGTCCAGCCGAATTTAGCCTTGTCGGCGTCGCCTGCCGGCGAAGTCGCCTTGATGTCGCCATAGGCGCCGCCGCCGGTGATGTAGGGCAGCCAGTTGTTCCAGCCGGCATAGCCGAGGCGCAGCCGCGCGGTCGCGAGCCACGGCAGCTTGGTCGAGCAGCCGTCGGACACGCCGAAGCAGTCGGCCGAGCCCTTGATGTTGGTGCCGTCGAAGTCGCCCTCGAGGCCCCAGACCCAGGTGCCGGTCTGGAAGTTGTAGCCGAGGGTGCCGCCGTAAACGAAGCCCTTCGGATCGGGACTGATCGCCGGGACCTCCCAATCGGAGCTGCCGAAGGCGTAGCCGCCGTTGATGCCGACGTAGAAGCCGGTCCAGTTGGCGTAAGCCGGCGCCACGTAGGCCGGCGCCTTGTAGCTCGGTTGCACCAGGTCCGCAGCCTGCGCCGCGAAGCTTCCCATCAGCAGCGCCGCGACGGCGAGGCAGATGCGGGTCAATCTCGTGTTCATGTATCGGCCCTTTGACTGTTGTGCGAACGCGTAAAGGCAAGCGTTTGCCGTTCACGCGAATTCGATTTACCGCCCTAGAACAGCCGAAAAGCGTTAAAGCCGGGTTAACCATAGAAAGCGCGATGCCATGCGCGTTTCTGCGCACGGCAAAGGCCCGAAAAAGCGCACGGTTAACGGCGGCGGGGCGACAGGCGAATCACCTCAGGCGCCGCGGGCGCCGAGCACCGCCGCGATCGAGACGCGCGACCACGGCGCGGTGCGCTTGGCGAACGCCGTGTAGGAGGCGTGCACCTTGGCGCTCATCGCATCGCGTCCCGCCACCTCGCCGAGCACATCGCCCGCCTGTTTGCGCGCCGCGGCGATGAGATCCTCGGGGAAGGCGGCGAGCGTGACCTGATGCTGCGTGGTGAGCGCGGCGAGCGCCTCGGCGTCAAGCCGCTCCATTTCGGCGAGCGCGAAGTTGGCTTCCGCGGCGCAGGCGTGCGCGACGATGGCTTTTAGGTCGGCGGCGAGCGGCTCCCAGATCTTGCGCGTGATAATGCATTCGCCGGTGCCGTTCGGCTTGTTGAAGCCGGGGTAGTAGTAGAACGGCGCCACGCGATAGAGCCCGAGCGCGATGTCGGAGCCGGGGCCGACGAATTCGGCGCCGTCGATGACGCCGGATTGCAGCGCCACCAGGATTTCGGCGGGCGGCGTCGTCTGCGGCGTGGCGCCGAGCCGGCGGTAGATCTCGCCGCCGAGGCCCAGCGAGCGCAATTTCAGCCCGCGCACGTCGGCGAGGCTCTCGATCCTGCGGCGGAACCAGCCGCCCATGCAGACGCCGGTGTTGCCGCCCATGAACGGCTTGACGCCGAACGGCGCATAAAGCGCGTCCCACAAGCCCTGCCCGCCCCCGGCGTCGATCCAGGCGACGTGTTCGCCCGGCGTCAGGCCGAACGGCACCGTGGTGAAAAACGGCGCCGCCGGCATCTTGCCCTGCCAGTAGAAGGCGGCGGTGTGACCAACGTCGGCAACGCCGTTACCGACGGCATCCAACACCCCAAACGCGGGGACAATCTCGCCGGCGGCATAAACCGTGATGTCGATGCGGCCGGCGGAGAGCGCGCGGACGCGCTCGGCGATGCGCTCGGCGGACATGCCCGGCCCCGGCAGCCGTTTCGGCCACGACGTCACCATTTTCCATTTCACGGTCTGCGCGCGGGCAACCGAAGGCGCGGCCAGCGCGGCGGCTCCGAGCGTTGCGACGAATGTGCGGCGTGTCGTCATGGCGATCTCCGTTGCGCATAGAAGTGGTTGAGCGGCCCGTGGCCCCGGCCGACCTGCAGGCGATCGGCGGCGGCGATCGCCGCAGTGACGTAGCTCTTCGCTTCGCGCACGGCGTGGGTGAGGCCGAAGCCGTTGGCCAAACCGGCGGCAATCGCCGACGACAGCGTGCAGCCGGTACCGTGGGTATTCTTTGTGGCGATGCGTTTGGCGGAAAGACGCACCACCTCGCCCTGCCCGATGAGCAGATCGAGGCTTTCCTCCCCCTCCCCGTGCCCCCCCTTGATCAGCACGTAACGCGAGCCGAGGCTCAGAATTTCGCGCGCCTGAATTTCCATCTCTTGCTCGTTGCGCGCCAAATTCGCACCCGTAAGTGCTGCGGCTTCCGGCAGATTCGGCGTCACCACGAGCGCAAGCGGAATAAGCTCGTGGCGCAGCGTCTCGATCGCGGTGTCGACGAGCAAGCGATCACCTGAGCTTGCCGCCATCACCGGATCGAGCACAATTTTTTTCGCCTGATGGCGCTTGAGGCCTGCGGCGACCGTGCCGATGACGGCGGCGCGCGATACCATGCCGACTTTCACCGCGGCGATGTCGAGATCGGAGAACACCGCATCGATCTGCGCGGTGACGAAATCTGCGGGAACCTCATGAATCGCGGTTACTCCGCGCGTGTTCTGCGCGGTCAGGGCGGTGATGACACTCGCACCATAGACGCCGAGCGCGGCAAATGTCTTGAGATCGGCCTGGATGCCGGCGCCACCGCTCGAATCCGAACCGGCGATGGTCAGCGCGACCGCGGTCATGCCTTGCCTCTTTGCGCCAGCGCGCGATCGACCACGCCGCGCAAATCCTCCGCCGCCGCCGCCGGATCGGGCGCAAGCGAAATCGCCGAAATCACAGAGATGCCATCAACACCCGCGGCAATCACTTCGGCCGCGTTCTTTTCGTTGATGCCGGCGATGGCGCAAATGGGAAAAAGCGGCACGCGCGCGCGCACAGCGCGAACGATGTCGCGCAGGCCGGCCGTGCCGATGGGCGGATCGGTGTCGGCCTTGGAGCTGGTCGCGAAGACCCCGCCGATCGCGACGTAATCGAGAACATCGAGCGGCGCCGCCCGGGCCTGCGCAACCGAATTGATGCTCAGGCCGATGATCGCGCCGCGGCCGAGCAGCAAGCGCGCGTCGGCCGCCGCCATGTCGTCTTGGCCGATGTGCACGCCGTCGGCTTCCGCCGCGAGCGCAACGTCGACGCGATCGTTGATCAGCAGCGGAACGCGCTCGGGCAGCGCCTCGCGAATGGCTTTGGCCTCTTCCACCAGAGCGCGCGTCGAGGAATGCTTGTCGCGCAACTGCATCAACGTGGCGCTATCGCCGACAAGCCGGGCCAGCGCGGGCAGCGTCCGCCCGCCGGAGACGCTCGGGTCGACGATGGCGTAGAGGGAAAGATCGAGATGCATCAGCGCACCCTTGCGCTCTTGATGAGTATCGCGCCGCCGGTCGATTGTTTGGGTTCTTGCATCTCATCCCTCCGCCGGCATGACCCGGATCAGGTTCGTTGGGTTGGTCGGTGAAAAGCCCGACCTCTCAGCCCGGCGACGCCGGGCACCCCGCGAGATTGCTGCCGATTAACTAGACCCCGGCGCGCGCGCGCGCAAGGGCGCCTTGCCAGGCCAAGCGGATGAGATTATGCGCTAGACGGGAGGCGCGCATGACCCCGTTCTTCGTCCAGATCAAATGTGAGCTCGGCAAGGCCTATCAGGTGGCCAATGCGCTGGCCGAAGCCGAAATTGCCTCCGAGATTTATTCGACCGCCGGCGATTATGATCTGCTGGTGAAGTTCTACTTGGACAGCGGCGCCGATATCGGCCATTTCGTCAACGAGAAGGTGCAGACGATTCCGGGCATCAAGGACACCCGCACCATCATTACCTTCAAGGCATTTCAGGCCTGAGCCGCGCTCACTGATTTGGCGGCAGCGATTTGATGTAGATGGCGATCGCCATGCGGTCTTCGGCAGTCAGTTTCGAGGTATTGCCGACAACCTCGATCATGATGCTGCCGACCAGACCTGCGTCAGGTGTGACGCCGTCGGCGAGCGTGCCGGCGATATCCTGCACGGTCCAGTCCTTGAGCTTGAATTGAGTGATGTTGGGGACACCGCCCTGCTCGGTCGGGCTTGGACCGCCGGTGAAGCGCTTATCGGCGATGATGGCGCCGAACATGTTGCGCGGGCTGTGGCATTCGGCGCAATGACCTGGGCCGTTGACGAGATAGGCGCCGCGATTCCATTGCGCCGATCGAGAAGGATCGGGCCTGAACGGCGTATCGTCGAAGAACAGCAATTTCCACACGCCGATGCCGCGGCGAATATTGTAGGGAAAGCGCAAATCATGGCCGCGCACCTTTCCCGCGACCGGGGGCAAGGTCTTCAGGTAGGCGAACAGATCGCGCAGGTCATCGAGCTTCATGCGCGTGTAAGAAGTATAGGGGAAGGCCGGATAAAGATGCTCACCCGCTGGCGACACGCCTTTGGTCATGGCGGTGATGAATTGGATTTCGTTCCAGGCGCCGATGCCATCCTTGGGATCGGATGAAATATTGGGGACGTAAAACGTGCCGAACGGAGAGTTGAGGTCGAGCCCGCCGCCCAGCAACGTCGAATCCTTCTGCTTGGGCACAGCATGACAGGACGAGCAGCCGCCCACGTAAAACATTTCTCGCCCATTGCGGAGATCGGGCGCGTGCGCAGGCAGCGTCGATGCGGGCGATGCAGGAATGGTCAAGATCCAAAACGCGGCGACGGCGAGCACCGCGGCAATAACAGCCACAGCCATCGGCCTTCGAATCATCGATCCCCCCGGCAAAAACCGCCCGCTTGTACACGAAAACAACATGCCGGCGCGTATAATTATGCCTTGCATTGGCCGCACAGACCGTCAAATTTATTCGGAAATAACAAACGATCCTCCGGTGTTACCGTCACGAAGGATGCGCTTCGCGCCCAATTAGATTTGAGGTTCCCATGACTCGCGCTGCTTTTCTTTTCGTTCTCGCCACAACCCTGCTTGCGGCCACGGGCCATGTTGCCTCCGCGCAAACGCCTGCCCAAATCGTCAAGGAGCGGCAGGACGCAATGAAGGCGAACTGGGGCGATTACTACAAAGCTATCGCGCAAACCTTGCGGTCCCCGAGCCCCGACCTCGCCGTGGTGGCAGCTAAGTCGGCGCAGGCGGCGGACCACGTGAAAAAATTCTATGACCTGTTCCCGCGCGGAACCGGCCGCGATGCGGTGCCGGCAACGCGCGCTAAACCGGAAGTTTGGGCGCAGAAGTCCGATTTTGACGCCGCGCTGAAAGCGCTGGTCGACACGACCACGACAATGGGCGACGACGCCAAAAAAGGCGAGCTCGAAAAGGTCAAACTCGACTGGACGGCCACCGCGAAAGCCTGCGGCGCCTGCCATGGCGGACCTGAGAAATCGGGCGGCAAATTCCGCTTCGAGGAAAAATAGTGCCGCGCCGAATGGCGTGAGCGAGACTTATCCGCCGCGGCGCGCCTGCTCGATCGCCGCCCATATCCGCGGCGGTGTCGCCGGCATGTCGATATGGCGGATGCGGTGTCCGCGCCATAAGGCGTCCACGACGGCGTTGATGACCGCTGGACATGAGCCGATGGCGCCGGCCTCGCCCGCGCCCTTGACGCCGAGCGGATTGGTCTTGCACGGCACGTTGCGGGTCTCGAAGGTGAACGACGGCACGCCGTCGGCGCGCGGCAGCGCATAGTCCATCAACGTGGCGCTTAAAAGCTGGCCCGAATTTTCGTCGTAGATCGTGTCCTCCATCAGCGCCTGGCCGATGCCCTGCACGGTGCCGCCGTGCACCTGTGCGGCGAGTAGCAGCGGATTGAGCGTGGCACCAAAGTCGTCGACCACGACGTAATTAAGAATGGCGACGGCGCCGGTTCCTGGGTCGATCTCGATCTCGGCGATATGCGTGCCGTTGGGATAGGTCGCCTCACCCGGCGTGAAGGTGTCGGCGGCCACGAGTGGCTTGCCCGCGCACTTGACAATCTCGGCGAAGGAAACCGCGCGATCGGTGCCGACGACGCGCACACGACCATCGGCGATCTCGAGATCGCCGGGCGCGGCTTCGAGGGTATCGGCGGCGATGCGTTTGATTTCGGTTGCGAGTTTCTTGCTGGCAGCATCGAGCGAGGCGCCCCCGCAGGGAATCGAGCTCGAACCGCCAGTGCCCCCGCCGGTGGCGACCACCTCGGTATCGCCCTGCACCAGGCGCACACGCTGCGGCGGCAGATCGAGATGGTCGGCAACGAGTTGGGCGTAGGCGGTGGCATGGCCTTGCCCCGACGATTGCGAGCCAATGAGCACCGTAATGCCGCCGTCTTCATCGAGCCGAGCCGTCGCGGTTTCCGGCCCCATATTGCCGCAGGCCTCGATATAGGTCGCCATGCCGATACCGCGCAGCTTGCCGGCACGTTTCGAGGCGGCGGCGCGTTTGTTAAAGCCGTCCCAGCCGGCTAGCTCCTGCGCGCGCGCCATGTGGCCGGCAAAATCGCCGGAGTCGTAGATCTTGCCGGTCACCGTCGTGTAGGGCATTGCCTTCGGCTTGATGAAATTACGCCGGCGGATCGTATCGGGGGCGATTCCCATTTCGCGCGCGCAGGCATCGACCAGCCGCTCGATGACATAGGCAGCCTCCGGCCGCCCGGCGCCGCGATAGGCGTCGACCGGAACGGTGTTGGTGAAGACGCCGCGCAGACGCACATGGCCGAGCGGGATGTCGTAGACACCGGTCGCCATGCCGACGCCAAGCCACGGGATATAGGGCGCGTAGCAGGAGAGATATGCGCCCATGTCGGCGACGATATCGAGATCAAGCGCGAGGAAGCGGCCCTTGTCGTCGAGCGCCATGCGCGCGGCGGTGATATTGTCGCGGCCCTGACTGTCGCCGAGAAAATGCTCGGCGCGCTCGCCGACCCATTTCACCGGCTTGCCGAGACGCTTGGCGGCAACCGCCGCCAGTGCATATTCGCGATAAGCAAAGAACTTGGTGCCGAAGCCGCCGCCGACATCCGGCGTGATCACACGCATCTTGTCGGGCGAGATCTTGAGCACGTCGCCGCACAGGATGTCGCGGATCAGGTGGCTTCCCTGGCTGGCAAGCGTCAGCGTGTAGCGGTCGCCGCTGTATTCGGCGACGACGCCGCGGGTATCGAGGTAATTGGTCACCAGCCTCTGGTTGATCAGCTTGATCTCAACGGTGCGCGCCGCCTTGGCGAAGGCCGCGCGCGTCGTCTTCTCGTCGCCTATAGAAGTTTCGAAGGCAAGGTTGCCAGCTGCCTGCGGCCACACCTGCGGCGAACCCGATTTGAGCGCCGTGACGGCGCCGACCACGGGCGGCAGCGGCTGCCAGTCGATGGCGATCGCCTCGGCGGCGTCCTTGGCTTGCGCCAAAGTGTCGGCTACGACGAAGGCCACGGCGTCTCCGACGTGGCGCACCGTATCGCGGACAAGGATCGCATAAGGCGGCACCACGGTCGCCACGTCGGGGATCGCGGCGGTCATCGGCAGCGGCCCGAGCTCAGCGACGTCGCCACCGGCGAGCAGAAGCCGCACGCCAGGCATCGACCGCGCCTTGTTAAGATCGCCGAAGCGGAAGCGCGCATGCGCGTGCGGCGAGCGCAGCACCACCGCGTGCAGGGTGCCCGCCGGGACGAAATCAGCAACATAGTGGCCGGCGCCGCGCAAGAGCGCATCGTCCTCTTTGCGGGTCAGCGCCTGACCGAATCCGAATTTCATCGTCGCCATGACCGCCGCTCCGTCAGTTTTCGGCGGCAGGCCGCGGCGGCTGGCTGGTCCGCCCTGCCGCGCGCAGCGCGATCCAGCGGCATACTACGTAGAAAACCGGCGTGAAAATCAGGCCGAATGCAGTGACACCGATCATGCCGGAGAACACCGCCGTCCCCAGCGCCTGCCTCAATTCGGCGCCGGCGCCGATGGCGAAGGCCATCGGCGAGACGCCGAGGATAAAGGCGAGTGAGGTCATCAGGATCGGCCGCAGCCGCAGGTGCGCGGCTTCGACGGCGGCGTCGAAACGGTCGTCTCCGCGGTCTTCGAGCTGCTTGGCGAATTCGACGATAAGAATCGCATTCTTGGCAGCGAGCGCGATCAGCACGATGAAGCCAACCTGCGTCAGAATATTATTGTCCATGCCGCGCAGCACCACACCGATAATCGAGGCGATCAGACACATCGGCACGATGAGGATGACGGCAAGCGGCAGCGTCAGACTTTCGAACTGCGCGGCGAGCACGAGAAACACGAACACGACCGCCAGGATGAAAGCGAACATCGCCGTGTTGCCGGCGCGGATCTGCTGGAAGGCAAGCGTTGTCCACTCGTAGGAAAAGCCCTCGGGCAGCGTTTCCGCAGCGAGCTTCTCCATGATCTGGATCGCCTGCCCCTGGCTGTAACCAGGCGCCGCGCTGCCGTCGAGTTCAGCCGCGGGATAGAGGTTGTAGCGCGGCACGCGATAGGGCGCCGTCTCGCTACGCACGGTGGTGAAAGCGCCGAGCGGCACGGTATCACCGTTCTTGTTGCGCACGCGGATGTTGAGCACGTCCTTGGTTTCGGCGCGATAGTCGCTCGCCGCCTGTGCGATCACGCGGTAAGTGCGCCCGAAGAGGTTAAAGTCATTCACGTAGTCGGAGCCAAGGTAGATCTGCAGTGCGGCAAAGACGTCGGGGATGTTGATGCCGAGCAACTGCGCCTTGGTGCGGTCGATGTCGAGATAAAGCTGCGGCGTCGTGTTCTCGAACAGCGAATAGACCTGAACCAGCCCCGGCGTTTGCGCGGCGCGACCCATCATGGCGTAAACTGCGCCCTGCAGCGCCGCTGGACCGTGCCCGACGCGATCCTCCACCATCATGCGAAAGCCGCCGGCGTTGCCGATGCCGGAGACCGGCGGCGGCGCGGCGACGAAGATGAGCGCATCCTGGATCGCCGACAGCCGTTGGAACAGCTGACCCTGGATCGCAGCGGCGGATTCTCCGGGGTGGGCGGCGCGCTTGGCGAAATCGTCGAGGGTCACGAAAATCGCGCCAGCGTTCGGTGCATTGGTGAAGGTGGCGCCGGAGAAGCCGACGATGTTGACCGCGTGGGCGATGCCCGGCACCTGCAAGGCGATATCGACGGCGCGGCGGTTGACGTCGTCAGTGCGGGCGAGCGAAGCAGCCGGCGGCAACTGCGTGACAATGATAAGGTAACCGCGATCGAGCTGCGGAATAAAGCCAATCGGGGTCTGGCGGAATTCATTGAGGCCGAAGGCGATGACGCCGGCGTAAACGACGAGCATCAGCACGGCGATGCGCACGACCTTCGCGGTGAACCGGCCGTAACCGTGCACCAGCGCCTCGAAATAGCGGTTGAACACGCGGAAAAAGCCGCGTAGCGGCGCGCCGAACCAGCTTCGGCTTTCATGCATGCCGTGCGGCTTGAGCAGCAGCGCGCACAGCGCAGGCGACAAGGTCAGAGACACCACAAGCGAGATGACCGTCGCCCCGGCAATGGTCAGCGCGAACTGCCGGTAGAACTGGCCGGATATGCCGGTGATGAAGGCCGAGGGCACAAACACCGAGGTGAGCACGAGCGCAATCGCGATCAGTGCGGCGCCGACCTCGTCCATGCTCTTGACCGCAGCATCGTGCGGCGCAAGGCCGGCCTCGATATTGCGCTGTACGTTTTCGACCACGACGATGGCGTCGTCGACAACGATGCCGATGGCAAGTACCAGCCCAAACAGCGACAGGTTGTTGAGTGTGAAGCCAAACAAGGACATCGCGAAGAACGTACCGATCAGCGAGACAGGGATGGCGACGATGGGAATTACGGCGGCGCGCCAGGTTTGCAGAAACAGAATGACGACCAGAACGACGAGGACGATCGCCTCGCCCATCGTCGTCTCGACGGCATCGACGGACTGTTGGATGAACTGAGTCGGGTTATAGACGATGGTGTATTTCAGGCCCGGCGGAAAACTCTTGGCGAGGTCTTCCATTGTGTCGATGATCGCCCTTGCCGTCGAAAGCGCGTTCGAGCCGGGCCGCTGGAACACCCCGAGCGCGATCGCCGGATCGTGGTCGAGGTAAGAATTGGTCGAATAGTCCTGCGCTGCGAGATCGACGGTCGCAATATCCTTGACACGCACCACGGCGGTTGCCGTCTGCTTGACGACGATATCGCCGAACTGTTCGGGCGTGACGAGCCGCCCCTGCGTGCTCACCGAGATCTGAAATGCCCCCGATTTAGTCATCGGCGGCTGATCGAGCACACCTGAGGCAACCTGGACGTTCTGTCCTTGCAGCGCGGTCACTACGTCGCTGGCGGTAAGACCGACCGATTGCAGCCGGTCGGGATCGAGCCAGACGCGCATCGCATAGTCGCGACTGCCGAATACGATGATCGAGCCGACTCCATCGACGCGAGTCAGCGCATCGGTGATATTGATCGTCGCGTAGTTCGAGATGAACAGCGTGTCGCGCGACTTATCCGGCGAATAGAGGTGCACAACCATCATGATGTCGGGCGAGCTCTTATTCACGGTGACGCCGATATTGCGCACGTCGGCTGGCAGGCGCGGCTGGGCGATGGCAACGCGGTTCTGCACCTGAACCTGCGCGGTATCGAGATTGGTGCCGATGTCGAAGGTGACGGAGATGGTGAAGCGCCCGTCACCCGTCGAATTCGAGGACAGGTAGATCATATTTTCTACGCCGTTGATCTGCTGTTCGATGGGCGTCACCACCGTAGAGGCGACGACTTCGGCGCTGGCACCGGGATATTGGCCAGTGACAGTGATCGTGGGCGGCGTGATTTCCGGATATTGGGCGATCGGCAGGCGGACGAAGGCGACACCGCCGAGAATGACGATGATGATCGAGATGACCGAAGCGAAAATCGGCCGGTCGATGAAGAACCGCGAAATGCGCATGGCGCCTTACTTCGGCTTCTGCGCCGCGCCTGCCGCCGCTGCAGGCTGCGCGGGCGAAGCTCCCTCCTGGACTGGCTTGACCTTCTGCCCCACCCGCGCCCGTATCAGGCCAGCCACAATCACGCGGTCGTCCGGCCCGAGGCCGTCCTTGATGGCGCGCAGGCCGTCGGACGTGGTCTGGCCGAGCGTCACATAGCGCTCGCGCACCGTATCGTCGGCGTCGACCACCAGCACGAATTTGCGCACCTGTTCGGTGCCGATTGCCGCATCCGGAACCAGTAGCGCCTCGTAAGGCGGTGAAGCGGGAACGCGGATGCGCGCAAACATCCCCGGTGTGAACAGGCCGTTGGGATTGGCGAATTGCGCCCTGCCGCGGATCGTTCCAGTCGAAGGATCGATGACATTGTCGATGAAGTCCATTCGCCCTTCGTGACCGAAGTCGGTCTCATCAATGAGCTTGAGGGCGACCTTGACGCCCGCGCCGCGGCTGGCGACGTCGTGACCGAGCTTGGCCATGCGCTCGTAGCGCAAGAAGGCTGCCTCATCGAAGGTGAATTCGAAACGAATGGGGTCGATCGAGACGATGATTGCCAGCAGCGTCGTGTTGCCGGTGGTACCGCCGGTAACGAGGTTGCCGGGTGAGACACGGCGGTCGCCGATGCGCCCGGTGATCGGCGCGTGCAATTCGGTGAACTCGAGATCGAGTTCGGCCTGGCGGACCGCCGCTTCGTTGGCGGTGACCGACGCGACCGCGTTGCGGTAGGCCTGCGCGCGCTGCTCGTAAACCTGGTCAGTGATGGTCTTGTCGCGCACAAGCTGCGCGCCGCGGTCGAGGTCAGCCTTGGTGTAGACGACGTTGGATTTGGCCTGTTCGAGATTGGCGCGCGCCTGGTCGAGCGTGTTTTGGAACGGCCGCTTGTCGATGGTGAACAGAAGATCGCCCAGCTTGACGATCTGCCCGTCCTTGAAGTCGACAGTGTCGAGATAGCCCGACTCTCGCGCGCGCACCTCCACCGAGTTCACCGCGGTGAAGCGTCCGACGTATTCGTCGTAATCGAATAAGGTGCGTTTGATCGGCTTGCTGACGGTCACCGTCGGCGGCGGCGGCGCGGCGGCGTGCTGCTGGCGCTCGCCGCAGCTTGCGACGAAAGTAGCAAGCGCGAGGGCCGCCAAACAACGCACGGCGGCCACCGACAGGTCTGCCCGGAATCGGGAGCGGCTCATACAGTCCCCGCGCGGAACAAGAACAGCCTGTCCCCATAACGGGGACAATCAGCGGTGTCCACCCGGCAGAATGTGTAATCGGCCGAATTTCGCCTCAATCACGGCCGCGGCCGTGGCCGGCGAGAAAGTCGGCGTAGGCGGCGGCGAGCCCGTCGCGCAACGACGTTTTGGCCCGCCAGCCCAGCGCTGCGAGTTTCGACACATCGAGCAGCTTGCGCGGGGCGCCGTCAGGCTTGCGCGTATCGAACGCCAATTTGCCTTTGTAGCCGACGACATCGGCGACGGTACGCGCAAATTCCGCGATGGTGACATCGACGCCGGTACCGACGTTGAGGAAGCCCGCGGCGGAATAGTGCTTCATCACATAGACACAGGCGTCCGCGAGATCGTCAACGGCGAGGAATTCACGCCGCGGCTTGCCGGTGCCCCAGACCACGACCTCAGGGAGATTTTTCACCTTGCCTTCGTGGAAGCGCCTGATGAGCGCCGCCGGCACATGGCTGTTCTCCGGATGATAGTTGTCGCCCGGCCCGTACAGATTGGTCGGCATCACCGAAATGAAATCGTCACCGAATTGCTCGCGATAGGCTTGCGCAAGCTTGATGCCGGCGATCTTGGCCACCGCGTACCATTCATTGGTCGGCTCGAGCGGGCCGGTGAGCAGCATCTCTTCGGTCATCGGCTGCGCGGCGAGCTGGGGAAAGATACACGAAGAGCCGAGAAAGAGCAGCTTCTTCACCTTGGCGAGATGGGCGCCGCGGATTACGTTGAGCGCCATCGCGATGTTTTCGGAAATAAAGTCGGCCGGATAGGTGTCGTTAGCATGGATGCCGCCGACGAGACCGGCAGCGAGAAAGACGACGTCCGGCCTGTTGGCAGCTAACCACGATTCCGTCGGCTCCTGGCGGGTGAGGTCCACTTCGCCGCGCGGTGCGGTCAGCACCTTGCAGTCCTCGAGCGCAAGACGGCGCACGATCGCCGAACCAGCCATGCCGCTGTGCCCGGCGACGTACACGCGCTTTCCGCGCAGATCGAACAGTTGCGGCGCCGTCATGAGCGCAACGTGAATACCTTGAACCAATCCCTGCCGAACAGAACTAGCAGAAGAGTGCCGTACACGGCAGCCCCGACCGCCGCCAGGACAAAGAGCGTCGCCACATCGCGAAGATGATGCCAGCCGGCAAAAAGATAGGTCACCGGCACGTAGCAGAGCCAAAGCATGGCGGCGAGAAAAAAACCGGCGGCAACGAACTTGAGCAACGATTGCCGCAGGCGCCCGTCCATGCCGGCATGGCCGGCGCGCACGGCAAACCACATGACCAGCGCAAGGTTGATCCAGGCACCGATCGACGTCGAAAGCGCAAGGCCGACCTGCGCCAGCGGTCCCACGAACACGAATTTGAACGCGATGTTGACGGCGGCTGCGGCGAGCGCGGCTTTGACT
>Ga0335083_10000734_pt1 | contig 47556 bp, 44 predicted proteins | sample Lox_Sample_42_FD_206716 | JGI IMG/M metagenome (GOLD analysis project Ga0335083, IMG submission 206716) | Soil microbial communities from Loxahatchee National Wildlife Refuge, Florida, United States - Lox_Sample_4.2 | ecosystem: Environmental > Terrestrial > Soil > Wetlands | place: USA...
CTCCGCCGTGCATTTCCCGGGAGCCGCCTTTGTGACGGCCGCGCTCCTCACCGTGGCCTGCGGTGCCCTGTTCGCCAGGGCGCTGCGCCTTGCCCCGCGGCACAGCGCCGCGGCCGCTCCCACTCTGAGCTCCGGAGGCTGAATGCGCCCGCTACTCACGCTCGTTGCGATCCTCGGTGGGCTGACGCAGTCGGCCGCCGTCGCGGGCGCTCCTGCGGCAGCCTCCGAGCTGCCGCCGATCCGTCACGTCTTTGTGCTGGTGCTCGAGAACATGAGCTATTCGCACACCTTTGCAGCGGATTCCGACGCCCCTTACCTCGCGCATACGCTCCCGCGGCAGGGAGCGCTGCTCACGCAGTACTTCGCGATCGGTCACGCGAGCCTCGACAATTACGTGGCGCTGGTGAGCGGCCAGGCGCCGAACCACGCGACGCAGCTCGACTGCCCGACGTTCAGCGACTTCCGGCTCTCCGCGCCGGCGCTGAACGGCGACGGTCAGGCGCTCGGTTCGGGCTGCGTCTACCCGCCGATCGTGAAGACCCTGCCGGATCAGCTCGAGCAGGCGGGCTTCACCTGGAAGGCTTACATGGAGGACATGGGCAACGATCCGCGGCGCGAGCGCGCCACCTGCGGGCACGTTCCACTCGGCGCCTCCGACCCGACCAGCGTGGCTCAACGCGGCGATCAGTACGCCGCCAAGCACGATCCGTTCGTCTACTTCCATTCGATCATCGACAACGCGACGCGCTGCGATACGCACGTGGTGAACCTCGCTCGCCTGCCCGGGGATCTCGCGAGCGCCGCCACTACACCGAACTACGTGTTCATCACACCCAATCTCTGCAGCGACGGCCACGATCCGAAGTGCGTCGACGGGCGCGCGGGCGGACTCATCGCGATCAACGTCTTCCTCACCCAATGGGTGCCGCTGATCGTCAATTCCCCGGCCTTCCGCGCCGACGGAATGCTCATCGTCACCTTCGACGAGGCCGATGGTATCGGTGCGGAGGGCTCGGGAGCCTGCTGCGGCGAGAAGCCGCTGCCGGGGGCGCGCTACGCGCCCGGCTTCAACGGGCCGGGCGGCGGACGGGTGGGGGCGGTGATCCTCTCGCCCTTCGTGAGACCCGGGACCGTCTCGACGGTGGCGTACAACCACTACTCGCTCCTGCACACCGTCGAGGCGATCTTCGGCCTCGAGCCGCTCGGCTACGCGGCCTCGCCGGGCGCGCGGGTGTTCGGAGCCGACGTGTTCAGCGGCGCCGCGCCGCGTCCACCCGCTCGATGAGCTCGTTGACGAGCGGATTCGGGCGGAAGAGGGGACTCAGAAAGCCCTGCTGCGGCGAGAAGCTCACCTCGCGGCCGAAGCGGCCGGCGGTGCGCAGGGTGAGCGTGATGCGCGGTGGGTTGGTGATCCCCGCATAGCTCAGGTTGATGATCTCCGCGAGCGGGATGCGCTCCTCCTCGTCGCCGAAGCGCACCCGCAGCGCATCGCCTTCATCGACCACCTCGTCGGCCAGATCGAACACCAGCCGCCGCAGCAGCACGTAGAAAATCACTGCCACGGCGAGCGGCGCCGTGAAGATCGGCCAGGGCGGGGCATTGGGGCGCCCCCTGGTCAGCATGATGGGCGCCGCCACGGCGAGCGCCAGCACCCCGAAAAGCAGTACCGGCAGAACCTTCTTCTGGAAGAAGGTATTGCGTGAGGAGATGCGTTTCCCGGTGAGCAGGCGGCCTCCCTCTTTGGTGGCAGTCGACAAATGATTGCCGAGGCAGTATTCTTACTGGCAGCAATTATAGCCCGGGCGCGCAGTGCTCGCCCGCGAGAGTATTCCGATGAGCCGCAGGGCCACCATCAAAGCCGAGCCGCCGCCGGCGGCGCAACTCCCGGAAGGGGGATTGGGCGTCGGCTACCTGATGGCCCGCGCCCGCGCCTCGCTCCTCTCGGGGCTGGACAGCGAGCTGGCGCCTTTCGGGCTGAACGCGATGCAATACGCGGTGCTCAAGCACCTGGCGGACGGCAGCGCCCGCACCGCCGCCGACCTCTGCCGGGCCATGTACTACGACACGGGCTCGATGACGCGCATCCTCGACCGCCTCGAGGAGCGGGGACTGCTGCGGCGCGAGCGCTGCCGCGACGATCGCCGGGTGGTGTTCCTGCGGGTCGCCGCGGCCGGGCGCGCGCAGCTGCCGCGTCTGCGGGCGGCGGGCAACCGGGTCCTGGACGATCATCTGGCAGGTTTCCACGCAGCCGAGGTGGAGAATCTCAAGAGCTATCTCGGCCGCATGATCGAAAACGGAAAACTCTCGGGGGGCCACCACCACACTCGAACGGGCAAGTCATGATCATTCACCGCTCTCGCGCTGGCTCGACGCTGCTCGCCGCGGCTCTCATGGCCGCCCTCTCGGGCTGCGTCGACCGCGGCGGCTGGCAGGCCGCGCCGCAGCTCGCACCGGCCAAGCTCACCGCCGAGCGCACCTTGGCGGGTACGTCGTTGGATGCTTCGGCCTGGCCGGCCGAGGGCTGGTGGCAGGCCTATGGCGACCCGCAGCTCGATGCGCTGGTCGCGGAGGCGATCGCCGGGAGCCCCTCGCTGATCGCCGCCGAAGCGCGCCTGCGCGCCGCTCAGGGGCAGGCGCTCTCGGCGGGTGCGCTGAAGCTCCCCAACGTGAGCTTCGATGCGCAGGCGACCCGGCAGCGCTATCCCGAGAACGACCTCTACCCGCCGCCCTATGCCGGCAACTACTACAACAGCGGCCGGGTGGCGTTCGACTTGAGCTACGACATCGATTTCTGGGGCCGCAACCGCGCCTTGCTGGCCGCGGCCCGCTCCGGGGTCGATGCGGCCGAAGCCGATCGGGCGGCGGCCCGCCTCGCGCTCGAAGTGGCGGTGGTGCGCGCTTACGTCCAGCTCGATCTCTGGTACGCGCTGCTCGACGTTGCCAACGAGCAGCTGAAGCAGCAGACCTCGATCATGTCGCTCACGCAGGAGCGCGTCGACGCGGGGCTCGAGAACGTCGCACGCGTCAAGCAGTCCGAGGGGAATCTCGCGCTCACGCGCGCCGGCGTCGCCGCCGCGCAGGCCAGCATCGAGCTGGCGCGCAACCAGCTCGGCGCACTGGTCGGCGCCGGACCGGATCGCGGCCGGGCGCTGACACGACCCCAGCTCACGGCACCGCGCACCATCGCGCTGCCCGCGGCGCTGCCGGCGGACCTCCTCGGGCGCCGGCCGGATGTCGCCGCTGCACGTGCCCAGGTACAGGGTGCCACCCAGGGCGTCAAGGCGGCCGAGGCCGACTTCTACCCCAACGTGAATCTGACCGCGTTCGCCGGGCTCGAGAGCATCGGCCTCGGCCAGCTGTTCCAGGGCTCGGGTACCACCGTCGGTGTGACACCCGCGCTCAGCCTGCCGCTCTTTAACCGTCGCGAGCTGCGCGGCGCACTCGAGGTACGCCAGGCGCAGTACGACGCCCTCGTCGGTCAGTACAACCAGACGCTCATCGACGCCGTGCACGACGTGGCCGACGTGGTCGCGAACTGGCGCGCGCTCGAGCGTGAGGCCGCCGAGCAGCAGACCGCGCTCGCCGCCGCGCAGCGTGCCTATGACCTCACGACCGAGCGTTACCGCGCCGGGCTCGACAACTACCTGACCGTGCTCTCGACGGAGAACCAGCTGCTGCTGACGCAGGCCGTGGGCGCCGAGCTCGCCGCGCAGCGGCTCACGTTCAGCGTCAATCTGGTGCGCGCGCTCGGGGGCGGGTATACGCCGCCCGCGCCGGCAGGCTGAAGGAGCCCACTCCCATGGATGCCTCGGTGAGTACTGCCCCTCAGCCGGTCGCCGCACGGCTGCAGCAGCGGCGCCGCACCTGGCTCACGATCCTGGCGGCGGCGCTCGCCGTCATCGCGCTCGCCACGCTCGCGTGGTGGTGGCTCTATGCGAGCCGCTATGAGAGCACCGACGACGCCTACGTCGCCGGCGACCTCGTCGGCGTGATGTCGCAGGTGAGCGGCACCGTCGTATCGATCGGCGCCGACGAGACCGACCGCGTGCAGGCCGGCGAGGAGCTGGTGCGCCTCGATGCCACCGACTACCGCATAGCGCTCCAGGAGGCCGAGCAGCAGCTGGCGCGCGCGGTGCGCCAGGTACACACCGTGTTCGCCAACCGCGACGAGCTCACGGCGCTGGTCGCCCAGCGCCGCGCCGATCTCGACCGGGCGGAGGCCGATCTCGCCCGTCGCCGCGGCCTCACGGCGAGCGGCGCCGTGTCGACCGAGGAGCTCGGTCACGCCCAGGATGCCGCGAATGCTGCGCGCGAGGCGCTCATCGCGGCGCAGAAGAGCCTCGCCGCCGGCGTCGCGCTGGTCGGGCGCACCGGAGTCGCCGACAATCCCGACGTGCGCGCGGCCGCAACCCAGGTGGAGCGTGCCTGGCTCAACGTGCAGCGCACCAGCGTGCGTGCGCCGGTGTCGGGCTACGTGGCGCGGCGCGGCGTGCAGCTCGGTGAGCGCATCGCCCCGGGGACGCCGCTGCTCGCGCTCGTGCCGCTCGAGCGGCTGCGCGTCGACGCCAACTTCAAGGAGGTACAGCTCAGAGGCATGCGCATCGGCCAGCCGGCGCGCGTCATCGTCGATCTCTACGGCGGGCGCGTCGAGTACCACGGCACGGTCGAAGGACTCGGCCTCGGCACGGGAGCGGCCTTTGCGCTGCTGCCGGCGCAGAACGCCACCGGCAACTGGATCAAGGTGGTGCAGCGCGTGCCGGTGCGCATCACGCTCGATCCGAAGGAGCTCGAGGCGCACCCGCTGCGCGTCGGGCTCTCGACCCGCGTGCGCATCGACGTGAGCGACGGTGCCGGCAGCCAGCTCGCGAGCGCGCCGCGCCGCGAGCCGGTGCTCGCCACGCAGGCCTACGACGTCGACCTCGGGGAGATCCGCGCCCACATCGCCGAGATCATCCGCGACAACTCCACGGCCGGGGGTGCCGCAGGCAGCGCGCGCAACTAGCGCCTCGCGCGTCTCACTCGGTCTTGAGATAGCACAGGGGGAGGGCGGTCGTGTACTTGATCGTCTCGAGCGCGAAGCTGGCGCTGACGTCGAGGAAATCCACTGCGGCGATCAGCCGCTTGTAAACCACGTCGTAGGCGTCGATATCCGGCACCACGATGCGGATCAGATAATCGACGTCGCCCGACATGCGGTGAATCTCCGTGACCTCGGGGATGTCGCGCACCGCCCGCACGAACTTCGCGAACCAGGCCTCGCTGTGGTTGGCGGTCTTGAGCGTCACGAACACCGTGGTGCCGACGTTGAGCGCATGGGCATCGAGGAGCGCCACCGTCTGGCGGATGACCCCCTCCTGCTGCAGCTTCTGGATGCGCCGCCAGCACGGCGCCTTGGAGAGTCCGACCCGGTCGGCGATCTCGGCCGCCGTCAGCGCGCCGTCGCTCTGCAGCAGCCCGAGGATTTTGGCGTCCAGCTTGTCCATCGAAACTTTGGTTCGCGTGAGCCCGAAACCGCGCAATATTGTTGCGCACCGGGTGAGCCGGCGCCAGAGCTTCGCAACCGTGTCGCAGCCGTGCAAGGCTAGGATAAGAAGATGAACTTATTGCGCGCTTTCACCGACCATCCGGCCTCCGTCGGGGAGACCTATGGCGAACACATGGGGCGCGCCACCTGCTTTGGCCTGCGGATGATTGGCGCAGGCCTCGCCTGCCTCATCCACGCGCTGCTGCCGTTCCTCTTCGTGCGCACCGGCAGTGCGGCGATCGCCGAGCTGAACGATCGCATGGTCGTCAATCGGCGGGTCACGCCGCCGCCGCTCGCCAGCACTCCGCGAATCCCGCTGTAGCCGTGGCGGGATTGCTGCGGGGCCTGCTGCCGCCCTGGGCGCCGCTGCGCCAGGCCGCCCCGGGAATCGCCGTCGCGGTGGCGCTGGCGCTCGTCGCGCGCGCCATCGCCGCTGCTCTGGCACACGGCGCGGTGGGCCTGCCCAAGCTTCCCCTGAGCCCCGTCATGTGCGCGGTGGTGCTCGGCATGCTGTGGCGAAACACGCTCGGCGTACCGGCCTGGGCGACCAACGGTCTGAAGTGGGCCATGCATCAGCTGCTGCGTAGCGGCATCGCGCTGGTGGGACTGCGCCTGACGCTCGCGGGGGCGGGCTCGATCGCACTCACCGCGCTGCCGGTCGCGCTGAGCTGCCTCACGGTCGCATTGCTCGCCGGCTGGGGGCTGTCGCGGGCGTTCGGAGTCGGCCCCCGGCTCGGCGCGCTGCTCGCGATCGGTACGGCGGTGTGCGGTTGCACGGCGGTGGTGGCGATCTCGCCCGTGATCCGGGCGCGTCATGCCGAGACCGCCTTTGCGGTCACCTGCGTGGTGCTGTTCGGTTGCGCGGCGATGCTGTGCTATCCCTGGCTGGCGGGACACTTCTTCTCCTCCTCGCCGGTGCATGCCGGGATCTTTCTCGGTACCGCGATCCACGACACCTCGCAGGTGATCGGCGCGGGTCTCATCTACTCGCAGCAGGCGCACGCGCCGGCGGCGCTCGCGGCCGCGAGTGTGGCGAAGCTGCTGCGCAATCTCTCGATCGCCGCGCTGGTGCCGCTGGCCGCCTGGGTCGTGCACGCCCAGGAGGCGCGCGGCGGCGACCCTGGCGGCGAGGTCGCGCACGCCGGGCTCGCGCCCCACGCGCAGCTCGTTCCGACCTTCGTGCTGGCATTCCTCGCGTTCATCGTGATGCGCACGGCCGGCGACACGCTGCTCGGCGGGGCGAACGCGCTGTGGCAGGCGCTCGTCAACACCGGCTACACGGCGTCCGACCTGTTCCTCACCTGCGGCATGACCGCCGTGGGGCTCTCGGTATCTTTCACCGACATGTGGCGCATCGGCTGGCGGCCGCTCGCGGCGGGGTTCGTGGTCGCGACCCTGGTCGGGGCCGCGAGCCTGACGCTGACGCTGGCGCTGCTGCGTCTCGCCCACTGAGGCGCCGGGCAAGGGCCACGCGGTCGGGGCGCTGCCGGCGTCCGGGACCCCGACACGCTACACTGCCGCAAGCGGTGCCTGAGGGGCGCCATCGCGGGAGAGCTCAGATATGGCGAGGGAGCGGGCAAAGATTTCGCGCCGCGCGGCCGAGGCGGCGGTGCGCACGCTGCTGCGCTGGGCGGGCGATGATCCGTTGCGCGAAGGGCTGCGCGACACGCCGCAGCGCGTCGTGGACGCGTACCGCGACTGGTTCTCGGGGTACCAGATCGACCCGGCCGCCTACCTGCGCCGTACGTTCGAGGAAGTCGGGGGATACGACGAGATGGTCGTGTTGCGCGACATCTCGTTCGAGTCGCATTGCGAGCACCACATCGCGCCGATGATCGGCCGGGTGCACATCGGCTACCTGCCCGCGCACAAGGTGGTCGGCATCAGCAAGCTGGCGCGCGTGGTGGATGGCTATGCGCGGCGGCTGCAGGTGCAGGAGAAGCTCACCGCGCAGATCGCCGACTGCATCGCCGAGGTCCTCAAGCCGCGCGGCGTCGGCGTGGTGGTGGACGCGGCGCACGAGTGCATGACCACCCGCGGGGTGCACAAGCGCAGCGTCTCGATGGTCACGAGCCGCATGATCGGCACCTTCAGGAGCGATGCCCGTACGCGCTCGGAATTCCTGAGCTTCATCGGTATCGCGGGCGCGCGCGAGGTATAGCCCCGCCGCGGCGGCTGCCGCCGCTTCAGGCCGTAAGCGCCGACTCGCTGCGTGCCGCGCGCTTGCGCTCCTGCTCCTTCAGGAAGCGCTTGCGGATGCGGATCGAGGCCGGCGTGACCTCCACCAGCTCGTCCTCGGCGATGAACTCGACCGCGTACTCGAGCGTCAGCTGGATCGGCGGGGTGAGCAGGATCGCATCGTCCTTGCCGGCGGCGCGGATGTTGGTGAGCTTCTTGGTCCTGATGGGATTCACGACCAGGTCGTTGTCGCGGCTGTGGATGCCGATGATCATGCCCTCGTAGAGCTTCTCGCCGGGGCTCACGAAGAGGCGCCCGCGCTCCTGCAGGTTGAAGAGCGCGTAGGCCACCGCCTCGCCGTTCTCGTTGCTCACCAGCACGCCGTTGTGACGGTCGGGAATCTCGCCCTTGACGGGCGCGAAGCCGTCGAAGATGTGGCTCATGAGCCCGGTGCCGCGCGTGAGCGTCAGGAACTCGCCCTGAAAGCCGATGAGCCCGCGCGCCGGGACGCGGTACTCGAGCCGCACGCGCCCCTGGGCGTCGACCGTCATATCGGCGAGCTCGGCGCGCCGCACGCCGAGCGCCTCCATCACCGCTCCCTGGTGCGCCTCCTCGATGTCCACCGTGAGCGCTTCGTAGGGCTCGTGCACCGTGCCGTCGACCACCTTGGTGAGCACGTGCGGGCGCGACACCGCGAGCTCGTAGCCCTCGCGGCGCATGTTCTCGATGAGGATGGTGAGGTGCAGCTCGCCGCGCCCGGAAACGCGCAGCACGTCCGGCTCGTCGGTGTCCTCGACGCGCAGCGCCACGTTCGACTGCAGCTCGCGGTAGAGCCGCTCGCGCAGCTGCCGGCTGGTCACGAACTTACCCTCGCGCCCCGCGAGCGGTGAAGTGTTGACCTGGAAGTTCATCTGCAGCGTCGGCTCGTCCACGGCGATCGGCGGCAGGCCCTCGGGGTGCTCGCGGTCGCAGACCGTGAGACCGATGTTGACGTCCTCGATGCCGGTGACGGCTACGATATCCCCGGCGCTCGCTTCCTCGACCGGCAGCCGCTCGAGGCCGGTGAAGGTCAGCACCTGGCCGATCCTGGCCTCGCCGCGCTCCTCGTTGCCGTAGCGCAGCGCCACCGTCTCACCCGGACGCACCGAGCCGCAGCGGATGCGGCCGATGCCGATCCGGCCCACGTAGGAGTTGTAGTCGAGCGTCGAGATCTGCAGCTGCAGCGGGCGCTCCTCCTGCGCCGCCGGCGGCGGCACGTACGCGAGGATCGCCTCGAAGAGTGCCGACATGTCCGGCCGCCGCTCGGTGTAGTCGGTGCTCGCCCAGCCCTGGAGGGCGGATGCATAGATCACCGGGAAGTCGAGCTGCGCGTCCGTCGCGCCGAGCTTGTCGAACAGGTCGAAGGTCTGGTCGATGACCCACGCCGGGCGGCTTCCCGGACGGTCGATCTTGTTGACGACCACGATGGCCTTGAGGCCCTGTGCGAGCGCCTTACGGGTCACGAAGCGCGTCTGCGGCATCGGCCCTTCGACCGCATCGACGAGCAGCAGCACCCCGTCGACCATCGACAGCACGCGCTCGACCTCGCCGCCGAAGTCGGCGTGACCCGGCGTGTCGACGATGTTGATGCGCGTCCCGCCGTACTCGATGGCGCAGTTTTTGGCGAGGATGGTGATGCCGCGTTCGCGCTCGAGGTCATTCGAATCCATGATCCGCTCGCCGAGCCTCTCGTGCTCGGCGAAGGTGCCGGACTGCTTCAGCAGGCAGTCGACCAGCGTGGTCTTGCCGTGGTCGACGTGCGCGATGATGGCGATGTTGCGGATCGGACGATGCATCGTTGAGCGGCCCGCCCACGGGGGGCGGCGTCGAAAAAAGGGTGCGCAGGGTAGCAGAACGCCTAAACAGGCGCCGGTTTCAAACTTAAATGTTTGATTTTACTGTCTATTTTACCGGAATTCCGATGCGCAGGGCGGAGATCGCGATGCGCACCTCGACGAAGAAGGCTACGTAGGCGACGGCAAGACTCACCATGGCGGCGACGAACAGCAGCGCAATCGCCGCGGCGAGCTCGAGGCCGAGGAACGCATCGGCAAACAGGGAGACCACGACCAGCGCCACGAGCAGCGCCGCGACCGCGCACATCGATATAGCCCCGTTGATATACCGTGCACGGCGGGCGAGCACCCTCAAGTCGGCGAGCAGCGCGCCGCGGCGCGCCGGCTCCTTCTCGAGCCGATCCTCGAGCGCGCGCGCCCGATCGACCACCCGCGAGAGGCGGTTGGTGAGCACGGCGAGCGTGGAGGCGACGCCGGTGAGCAGGAACACCGGCGCGACCGACGACTGGACCACATGCGCGATATCCATTCAGCCCCCGGGCGTGTCACGAGCGGCGCACAGCGCCGCGCGGCGTCCATCATAAACCCTGCCGCGGTTGCGACGCGCGGCGCCGCTCTCGTACGATCGTTCGACGAGTGGACAGGGTGACTGCGGCATGGCGGCGAGCAGCAACACGGGCGATGAGCGCTGCGACGCCCTGATCATCGGCGGGGGCCACAACGGGCTCGTGTGTGCCGCGTATCTCGCGGCTGCGGGACTCAAGGTGATCGTGCTCGAGCGCCGTGCGGTGGCAGGCGGTGCCGCCGTCACCGAGGAATTCCATCCGGGCTTTCGCAACTCGGTCGCCGCCTACACGGTCTCGCTCCTGAACCCGAAGGTCATCCGCGACCTGGAGCTCGCGCGCCATGGCCTGAAGGTGGTGGAGCGCCGCTGCGCCAACTTCCTCCCTACCGCCGACGGGCGCTATCTCATGACGGGCGAGGGCCGCACTCAGAGCGAGGTGGCGCGCTTCTCGGCGCGCGATGCGGCGCGCATTCCCGAGTACGGCGAGCGGCTGGATCGGATCGCCGACGTGCTGCGGGATCTGGTGCTGGTGACGCCGCCCAACGCCGTCGAGGGCGGCTGGCGCACGGCGCTCCCGGAGCTGGTGCGCGCCGCGCGGGTGGGCGGGCGACTGCGCCGCCTCGACATGGCTCTGCGCCGCGAGCTGCTGGCGTTGTTTGCGATGTCGGCGGGTGACTATCTCGACCGCTGGTTCGAGAGCGACCCGATTAAAGCGGTGTTCGGCTTCGACGGGGTGGTCGGCAACTACGCGAGCCCTTACTCGGGCGGCTCGGGCTACGTGCTGCTGCATCACGTCTTTGGCGAAGTGAACGGCAAGAAGGGTGCCTGGGGGCACGCCATCGGCGGCATGGGGGCGATCACCCAGGCGATGGCGCAGTCGGCGAGCGCGCGCGGCGCCGTGATCCGCCTCAATACCACGGTGCGCCGGGTCCTGGTCGAGGGCGATCGTGCGGTCGGCGCCGTCACCGACTCGGGCGCGACGCTGCGCGCCGCCGCGGTGATCTCCAACCTCAACCCGAAGCTCCTCTACCTCGACATGATCGAGCCGCACTCGCTCCCCGGTGAGTTCCGCGAGCGCATCGGCCACTACCGCTGCGGCTCGGGAACGTTCCGCATGAACGTCGCGCTGAGCGAGCTGCCCGATTTCACCTGCCTGCCCGGGCGCGAGGTCGGCGATCATCACACCGCCGGCATCATCATCGCTCCGACGCTCGCCTACATGGAGCGCGCCTATTTCGACGCGCGCACACACGGCTGGTCGCGTGCGCCGATCGTCGAGCTCGTGATCCCCTCGACGGTGGACGACAGCCTCGCGCCGCGGGGTCAGCACGTCGCCAGCCTCTTCTGTCAGCACGTGGCACCACGCCTGCCGGACGGCGCCTCCTGGGATGCGCACCGCGAGGCGGTGGCGGACCTGATGATCGACACCGTGAACGCCTGTGCTCCCAACTTCAAGGCCGCGGTGCTCGGGCGCCAGATCCTCAGCCCGCTCGACCTCGAGCGGACCTTCGGCCTCGTGGGCGGCGACATCTCGCACGGGGCGCTCTCTCTCGATCAGCTGTTCTCCGCCCGCCCGCTGCTCGGCTACGGTAACTATCGTGGGCCGCTCATCGGACTCTATATGTGCAGCGCCGGCACCCACCCCGGCGGCGGCGTCACCGGGGCGCCGGGCCACAACGCGGCGCGCGAGGTCCTCGCCGACTTCCGCCACGGGCGACTGCGGCGGATCGCTTGAGGGGGCCGCGCCTACGAGTCGCTGCCAACGGGGAGGGCAGGCGCCCACGGTTCCCTCGGCAGCTCCCGCAGCAGCGGCGCGCGACGCTCATCGCCTGGAATTCGCTCCAAGCGACCCCACATCCCTGAGGCAGTGGCCACCCCGGCTCATCCACCACGCGCCTCTCGCCTCGCAGCCGGAATCCCCGGCACCCCCGAGGCTGTGAGCCTGCGCGGCTTCTTCGGGGTCTTCCGCTACAGCCGCCGCGCGCTCGAGCTGGTGTGGAGCACGAGTCGGCCGCTGACGGCCGCTCTCGCGGCGGTGACGCTCATCGCCGGCGTGCTGCCGGCCTCGGTGGCCTACGTCGGTTCGCTCATCGTCGATGCCGTCGTCACCGCCATGCGCTCGGGCGGCTCGGCTGCGCGCGTGGTGGAGCTGGTCGTCCTCGAGGGCGCGCTGGTGGCCGCGATCGCGGCGGCGCAGCGGGCGCTGTCGCTGTGCCAGGCGCTGCTGCGCGCGCAGCTCGGGCAGCGCGTCAACGTCATGATCCTCGAGAAGGCCCTCACGCTCGAGCTGTCGCACTTCGAGGACTCGGAGTTCTACGACAAGCTGACGCGCGCGCGCCGCGAGGCCTCGACCCGCCCCCTCAGCCTCGTGACACGCACCTTCGGGCTGGTGCAGAACGGCATCTCGCTGGCGAGCTACGCGGCACTGCTCGCGCACTTCTCGCCCTGGGCGGTCGCGGTGCTGCTGCTCGCCGGCGTGCCGGGCTTCGTCGCCGAGGTCAAGTTCTCGGGCGACGCCTTTCGGCTGTTCCGCTGGCGCTCGCCGGATTCGCGCATGCAGCTCTATCTCGAGACCGTACTCGCGCGCGAGGACCACGCCAAGGAGGTCAAGCTCTTTGGCTTAGGCCCCCGCCTCCTCGAGCGCTACCGTGCCATCTTCCGGCGCCTGTACGGGGAGGACCGGGCGCTGGCGCTGCGGCGCGACGTCTGGGGCTTCGCGCTCGGGCTCATCGCCACCGCGGCACTCTATGGCGCCTATGCCTGGATCGCGGTGAGCACGGTGCGACAGCTCATCACGCTCGGCCAGATGACCATGTATCTGGCGCTCTTTCGCCAGGGCCAGTCGGCCGTCTCCGCGATGCTCTCGGCGGTCGGCGGCATGTACGAGGACAACCTGTACCTGTCGACGCTGTACGAGTACCTGGAGACCCCGGTGCCGGGGTCCCTGGGCAGCGCGCCGCGGGGACCGGAGCCCGAGGACGGCATCCGCTTCGAGGATGTCTGCTTCTCCTACCCCGGCGCCGAGCAGCCGGCGCTCGAGCACGTCACGCTGCACCTGAAGCCCGGCGCGAGCCTGGCGCTCGTCGGGGAGAACGGCTCGGGCAAGACCACGCTCATCAAGCTGCTGACGCGCCTCTACGCGCCGACCTCCGGGCGCATCCTTCTCGATGGGCGCGATCTCGCCGAGTGGGACGAGCCGGCGCTGCGGGCGCGCATCGGCGTCATCTTCCAGGATTTTGCCCGCTACCAGATGCTGGTGGGCGAGAACGTCGGCGCCGGGGACGAGCGCTACTTCGAGGACGAAGAGCGCTGGCGCACCGCCGCCGACAAGGGCCGCGCGAGCGAGTTCATCGCGGCCCTGCCGGCGGGCTACCACACGCAGCTCGGCAAATGGTTCCGCGACGGGCGCGAGCTCTCGGGCGGCCAATGGCAGAAGATCGCGCTGTCGCGCGCCTTCATGCGCACCGCTGCCGACATCCTGGTGCTCGATGAACCCACCGCGGCGATGGACGCGCAGGCCGAGGCCGAGGTGTTCGAGCACTTCCGCCAGCTCGCCCACGATCGCATCACGATACTCATCTCGCACCGCTTCTCGACGGTGCGCATGGCGGATCAGATCGCAGTCCTCGCCGGGGGTCGCATCGTCGAGAGCGGCACGCACGAGGAGTTGATGCGCCTCAACGGACGCTACGCGCAGCTCTTCACGCTGCAGGCGCGGGGCTACAGATGACGGCTAAAGGGGCCGCAGCGCGCGGCTAGCGCTGAGAGTCGATCCGCGATGGCGCAGGTCACTCTCCGCAAGCGACGCTAGCTCGGCGTCAGCACCACCACCGCGAGCGGCGGCAGACGCACGTGGAGCGAGAACCCATGTCCGTGCGCGGGAATCTGCGCGGCATCGAGCGCGCCGAGATTTCCCTGGCCGCTGCCGCCGTAGTCGGCGGCATCGCTGTTCAACCGCTCGCGCCAGCGGCCGCCGTGCGGCACGCCGATGCGGTAGCGCTCGCGCGGCACCGGGGTGAAATTACAGGCCACGACGGCCACACCGCCGGAGCGGTCCCGGCGCAGGAACGAGATCACGCTCACGTCGGCATCGTCGCAGTCGATCCAGCTGAAGCCCGCGTCGCTGAAATCCAGTTCGTGGAGCGCGGGCGTATCGCGGTAGAGGCGGTTGAGGTCGCGAACCCAGCGCTGCACGCCCGCGTGCAGCGGGTATTGGAGCACGTGCCACTCGAGGCTCTCGTCGTGCTGCCATTCGCGCCGCTGGCCGAATTCTCCACCCATGAAGAGGAGCTTCTTCCCCGGGTGCATCCACTGGTAGCCGTAGAGGAGGCGCAGGCTCGCGAACTGCTGCCACTCGTCGCCGGGCATCTTGCCGATCAGCGCACCCTTGCCGTGTACGACCTCGTCATGCGACAGCGGCAGCACGAAGTTCTCGGTGAAGGCGTACCAGAGGCTGAATGTCAGGCGGCTGTGGTGGTACTTGCGGTGCACCGGATCCTGGCGGAAGTAAGCCAGGGTGTCGTGCATCCAGCCCATGTTCCACTTCAGCCCGAAGCCCAGGCCGCCGAGGTAGGTCGGACGCGACACCATGGGCCAGGCGGTCGATTCCTCGGCGATCGTCTGCGTGTCCGGGTGATCGCGGTACACGGCGGTGTTCAGCTGCCGCAGGAACTCGACCGCGTCGAGGTTCTCACGGCCTCCGAAGCGGTTGGGAATCCACTCGCCGGCGCGCCGGGCGTAGTCGAGATAGAGCATGGACGCCACCGCGTCCACGCGCAGCGCGTCGATGTGGTACTTCTCGAGCCAGAACAGGGCGTTGCTCGCGAGAAAGTTGCGCACTTCGGCGCGCCCGTAGTTGAAGATCGAGCTGCTCCACTCCGGGTGGAAACCCTGACGCGGGTCGGCGTGCTCGTAGAGATGCGTGCCGTCGAAGCGCGCGAGTCCGTGCTCGTCCGTCGGGAAATGCGACGGCACCCAGTCGAGCACTACGCCGATGCCGCGCTGATGCAGGTGATCGACGAGGTACATGAAGTCCTGCGGCGTTCCGTAGCGCGCGCTCGGGGCGAAGTAGCCGGTGACCTGGTAGCCCCACGAGCCGAAGAACGGGTGCTCCATCACCGGCAGCAGCTCGACGTGCGTGAAGCCGAGCTCGGTGACGTAATCGGCGAGCGCGTGGGCGAGCTCCCGGTAGCCGAGCGAGCGGTTGCCCTGCTCGGGCACGCGCCGCCACGAGCCGACGTGCGCCTCGTAGATCGACCAGGGAGCGGCCAGGGCGTTGGCGCGGTTGCGCTCGCGCAGCCAGCTCTCGTCCGCCCAGTCGTAACCGAGCTCCCATACGACCGACGCGGTGCGCGGCGGGACCTCGGTGCGAAAGGCGTACGGGTCGGCCTTGTCGATCCCGGTCTGTCCGTCCCGCCCGACGACGTGGTACTTGTAGAGCGTGCCGGCACCGACACCTGCGACACTCCCCTCCCAGATGCCGGAGGAGTCATGGCGCGGCGCAAGCGGGTGGCGGCCGCGCTGCCAGCCGTTGAAGTCGCCGACCACCGAGACCGCCGAGGCATTGGGAGCCCAGACGGCGAAGTGGGTCGTGCGAGCGGCCTCGTCCCCGCTCGGGTGAGCCCCGAGGCGCTCGTAGGCGCGGAAGTAGGTGCCCTCGCGGAAGTGGTAGATGTCGTGCTCGGTGAGAAGCATTGGGCGAGTTTACGGCACTCGCCAGCGGCCCGAGCCCCCTATCAACACCTGGCGATCGTGGTCGGCTTCGAGACGGCTGGCGCGGGTGGACTCGAGCGCGCGGCGCGTCCGCTCGGCGGCCGCCCGCGCCTCGGCAGCGGCGGCCAGGGCCTCGACCGGCTGGCCGAGCAGGTAGCCCTGCACACCGACCGGTCCGCACTGGGCGAGGAATTCGAGCTGCGCGGCGCGCTCCACTCCTTCGGCGACCACCTGAAGCCCCAGGCTCTGACAGAGCGCGACGATCGAGCGCACGATGGCCGCCGAGCGCGGATTGCTGTCGACGCCGGCGACCAGCAAGCGGTCGAGCTTCACCCGCGCGATCGGCAGCTGCTCGAGCGAGGTCAGGGACGAATAGCCCATGCCGAAATCATCCAGCGCAATCGACACGCCGAGCGCGCGCAGCTGCTTCAGCGATTCGATCGTGGCGTTGCCGGTCTGCACGACCGTTTCGGTGATCTCGAGCTCGAGTGCGCTCGCCGGCAGCCCGGTCACCTCGAGCGTACGGGCCACCTGCTCGACGAAGTCGCTCTCGAAGAACTGCGGCGGCGAGACGTTGACCGACACGCAGGCGTGCTGCCAGCCCTGCGCACGCCACCCCGCCGCGGTTGCGGCCGCCGAGCGCAGCACCCAGCCGGTGAGCTCGCGGATGAGGCCGGACTTCTCCGCTGCCGGGATGAATTCGTTGGCGGCCGCGATGCGACCGTCGGGCCGCCGCCAGCGCAGCAGCGCCTCGAGTCCCATGGTCTCGAAGCTCAGCAGCGTCACCATCGGCTGGAACAGCAGCAGCAGCTCGCCGCCCTCGACCGCACGGCGCAGCGCCTGCTCGAGCCGGAAGCCCTGGGCGGCGGCAGCGTACAGCTCCGGACTGTAGGGTACGAAGCGATTGCGCCCGAGCTCCTTAGCGCGGAACAGCGCCACGTCGGCGGCGCGCAGCAGGCCGTCGGCGTCGGCAGCGTGATCCGGATAGAGGCTGCCACCGACGCTCGCGCTGGTGGTGAGCATCCGTCCGTCGACGGTCAGCGGCTGATGCAGCGTGCTCACGATACGGTTGGCGCACAGCGCGACTTCCTCGCCCGAGCTCACGTCCTCGAGCAGTACCGTGAATTCATCGCCGCCGAGCCGCGCCAGCAGCCCCGCGCCGCCGATGGCGGAGCGCAGCGCGCCGGCGATGTGCTGCAGCACGCGGTCGCCGAAGTTGTGTCCGAGGGTGTCGTTGATTGACTTGAAATTGTCGACGTCGACGAACAGCAGCCCCAGCTTATGGCGCGCGCCGGCCGCGGCGAGCGCCAGGTCGAGTCGCGCCGACAGCTGCCGCCGATTCGGCAGCTGTGTCAGCGGGTCGTGGTGCGCGAGGTGATGCAGGGCGCGAGTGCGCTCGTCGACGTGCCGCTCGAGCTCGGTGTGATGGGCACGCAGCTCCTCCTCGGCGCGCGCCAGCGCCACCGCCATCGTGTTGAACGACTCCGCCAGCTCATCGATCTCGGCCGAGCCGCCGCGTGGGGCACGCGCAGCGCGGTCGCCCCCGGCCAGCCGACGGGTGGCAGCCGTGAGCCGCCGTACCGGCAGACTGATGCTGGCGGTCAGCAGCACCGAGACGAGCAGCAGCAGCGCGAGCACTGCCGCTCCAGACATCGCCAGCGTGCGCTCGGCGAGCTCGGCCGCGGTTTGCGCGTGCTGCGCCGCCTGCAGCAGACCGCGGCGCGCCGGCTTCTGCAGCAGCTCCTGCACCTGGTTGGCCAGCGTGGCGCTCTCATCGATCAGGCGGCGCCACTCGCCGTCGCTCGTCTGGTCGTAGCGTTCGACCGCCCGGCGCAGGCGTACCGCGTCGGCGAAGTCCTGCTGCATGAGCGTCAGCCAGGCGCTGCCCGGGGAGCTCTGCAGATCCGCCGCGTGCGCCCGCAGCAGCGCGCTGAAGTCGCGCTCGCGGCGCGCGACCGAGCTCGAGTCCGCGTTGCCGCGGATATCGTCGATGGCTGACTGCAGCTCCGCGAGCGAGCGTCGTGCGATCACCTCGGTGCCGTTGATCGCGAGCCCGGAGCCACCGGCGACGGTGATGCGCTGGTAGACGTCGTCGAGGGCCGCGCGGCGCTCTTCCACCCACTCGGCCCGCTGCGCGGCGCGGCTCGCAAACAGGCGGCCGTTGGCGATGTGGCGGCTGAGCGCTGCGCGCAGCTCGCGCGCCGCCGGCGTAGCCGGCGCGCCGGGTGTGCCGTCGAAGTAGCTGCCGAGCGCATCCTCGAGCATGGCGCCCGCGCTGCTGATGGCGGCGAAGTCGGCGCCGTTACGCGCCTGCACGAAGGCGCCCACCGCGCGGTCGTAGTCGACGAGGCGCACCAGCACGGCGCTCGCGCGGCTCGCGAGCGGCTCGTGCTCATTCTGCATGCTGCGTACGGCGGCGAGCGCCTCGCGTGACGTGCGCGTCGCGAGCAGCTCACCCGCCACCAGCACGGCTGCGACCGCCGCGAGTCCGAGTGCGAGCCGTGAGCCCACGCCGAGGCGCGGCACGCGCCAGCGCCGGGTGCGGCGCCCGGCCGCGGGACGCGGCGCTTCGGAGCGGTCAGCTTCAGGGCTCGCTGGGCGCATGTGACATAAGGCGTTGAGGGACGGATAGTCCTTTGCCCTATACTAGCGGCCAAGATGAAGGGCGACTGCGACGCATGACCGAACAACTCGCCGACACGTTCGATGCGGCCTTCTCCAAGGCCGTCGACCTGGGCAACCGCATCGCGGACAAGGACAAGGACGCGGATCTGTGGGATATCGCCGACGGGTTGCTGGCCGGCGCGCTGCAGTACTGGCTGTACTCGCGTCAGCCGTGCGGCGACCCGCGTTGCCAGGATTGCCTGCCGATCAGCACGGCGCAGGGACGTATGGCCGAGCTCAAGCGACTGATCGAGCAGCTCGCCTCGGAGAGCGAGTACTTCCACACGCCGACGGACGCCAACGCCGGGCGCGCTTGAGCGCGCGCGGGCGTCTCAGCCGGCGGCGCGCCTCTCGAGGCCCTTGCCAGCGACTTCCTCGAGCGCCTGCTCGAAGAGGTGACAGCCCTCCTTGAGAAGCGCATCCGGTATCGTGAGCGGTGCGAGGAAGCGGATCACGTTCGAGTAGACGCCGCACGAGAGGATGATGAGTCCCCGGCGGCCGGCGGCCTGCACCACGGCGCGGGTCAGCTCGGCATCCGGGGCGTCCGCGCGCGCGTTCTTCACGAGCTCGAGCGCGACCATGGCGCCGAGGTTGCGTACTTCACCTACGCAGGGGAAGCGCACCTGCAGGCCCTTGAGACGCGAGCTGAGGAAGCGCCCGATCTCCTGGGCGCGCTTCAGCAGCTGCTCCTCGCGCATCACTTCCAGCACGGCAAGTCCCGCGGCGCAGGCGAGCGGCGACCCGGCGAAGGTTCCGCCGAGCCCGCCCGGGCCCGGCGCATCCATGATCTCGGCTTTGCCGGTGACGGCCGAGAGCGGCACGCCGCCGGCGACGCTCTTGGCGATCGTGATGAGGTCGGGCTCGACGCCGGCGTGCTCGATCGCGAACATGCGCCCGGTGCGCCCGAAGCCCGACTGGATCTCATCCGCGATCAGCACGATCCCGTGCGTGTCGCAAACGGCGCGCAGCCGCCGCAGCAGCTCGGGCGGCGCGGCGTAGAAGCCCCCTTCGCCGAGCACCGGCTCGATGATGATGGCGGCGACCCGCGTCGGGTCGACGTCCGCCTTGAACAGCTGCTCGAGCGCATCCAGCGTGTGCTCGACGGTGACGCCGTGGTACGGCATCGGGAAGGGCAGGTGATAGATCTCGGGCAGCATCGGTCCGAAGCCGGCCTTGTAGGGCTGCACCTTGCCGGTGAGGGCGATGCAGGCGAGCGTGCGTCCGTGGAAGCCGCCGGAGAAGGAGATCACGGCCGAGCGCTTGGTGTGGAAGCGCGCGATCTTGATGGCGTTCTCGACCGCCTCGGCCCCGGTGGTGAGGAAGATGGTCTTCTTGGGTCCCGTTCCGGGCGCGAGCGCATTGAGCGCCTCGGCGAGCGCCACGTAGCTCTCGGTGGGCGTCACCTGAAAGCAGGTGTGCGTGAGCTTGGCGAGCTGGGCCGCGATGGCCGCGCTCACCCTCGGGTGCACGTGTCCGGTGTTGAGGACCGAGATGCCGCTCGCGAAGTCGATGTAGCGCCGGCCCTCGACATCCCACAGCTCGGCGTTGGCAGCGCGCTCGGCGTATACCGCGAGCGAGTTGGTCACACCGCGCGGCACGGCCTGCTCGCGGCGCGCATGAAGTTCGGCATTTGTGGTCAAGGGATGAGCCCTTTCAGCTGCGTGAGGGTCGCGGATCAACGGAGGCAGGCGGCTACTATACCCCGATCGGTCGCGAGCGCCGGCAAGACCCTCTAGAATGGCGCCATCTTGAGCGAGACTCCGTCCAACGCCGCCGGCGAGGCGATCAACACCGAGGTCGTCATCATCGGCGCCGGTCCCTGCGGCCTGTTTCAGGTATTCGAGCTGGGTCTGCTCGGCATCGGCGCTCACGTGATCGACTCGCTCAAGCACCCCGGCGGGCAGTGTGCAGAGCTCTATCCCGACAAGCCGATCTACGACATTCCGGCGCTGCCGGTGTGCGGCGCGCAGGAGCTCGTCGACCGGCTGCTCGAGCAGATCAAGCCCTTCAAGGCGCCGCTGCACCTCGGGCACGAGGTGACGACTTTCGCGCGCGCCGCGAGCGGACGCTTCTACATCGCCACCGCAGGCGGCGCGCGCTTCGATGCGGGCGCCGTGGTGATTGCCGCCGGGCTCGGGTCCTTTCAGCCGCGGCGCATCGGCATCGAGGGCGCCGAGGCCTTCGAGGGCAGCGCCATCCAGTATCGCGTCAGGAACGCCGCGGAGCTCGCCGGCAAGCGCCTGGTGGTCTTCGGTGGCGGCGATTCGGCGCTCGACTGGACGCTCGAGCTCGCGTCCAAGGCGCGCAGCCTCGACCTGGTGCATCGACGCGCGGAGTTCCGCGCGGCCCCGGCCTCGGTGGCGCGCATGCGCGAGCTGGTGGCCGCGGGCCGGATACGGCTGTACGAGGCGCTGCCGCACTCGCTCGTGAGCGAGGGCGGCGCGCTGCGCGGCGTCAACGTGCGCGCCGCCGACGGCTCGCTGACCGCTCTCGCGGCGGACCAGCTGCTGGTGTTCTTCGGCCTGCATCCCAAGCTCGGCCCGATCGCCGACTGGGGGCTCGCGCTCGAGAAGAAGGCGCTCAGGGTCGACCCCGAGAAGTTCCAGACGAGCGTGCCGGGCGTGTTCGCGGTCGGCGACATCAACACCTACCCGGGGAAGAAGAAGCTGATTCTCTGCGGCTTTCACGAGGCGGCGCTGGCCGCGTTCGCGATCCAGCACCACCTCTATCCGCAGAAGAAGCAGTTCCTGCAGTACACGACCACGAGCCCCGTGATGCATCAGCGGCTCGGGGTGCAGGACGGCGACGCGGCGCCGCCGCGGGCCTGAGGAGACGAGCCCGCGCGGCTCAACTGAAGCCCCATGGATCAGCGTCTCGCGGACCTGCTGCAGCTGCTCGAGCTCGAGCCCCTCGAGGTGAACCTGTTTCGCGGCGAGAGCCGCGACATCGGCGCGCCGCAGGTGTTCGGCGGACAGGTGTTGGGGCAGGCGCTCACCGCCGCGGCCGCCACGGTCGAGGGCCGGGTCGTGCACTCGCTGCACGCCTACTTCCTCAGGCGCGGCGACGTCAACGCGCCGATCGTCTACCAGGTCGACCGCAGTCTCGACGGCCACAGCTTCACCAACCGCCGGGTGGTGGCGATCCAGCACGGCGAGCAGATCTTCAACATGACCGCCTCGTTCCAGGTGAGCGAGAGCGGCTACGACCACCAGATCGACATGCCGCAGGTACCGCCGCCGGAGAGCCTGCCGGATCCGGCGCCGGCGCCGGAGCTGCTGGATAAGCTGCCCGAGAAGGTACGGCGCTTCTTCTCCCAGCGGCGGCCGTTCGAATTCCGTCTGGTGCAGCCGGTCGACTACCTGAAGCCGCGGCCCGCGCCGCCGCTGCGCCAGATCTGGGTGCGCGCGGTGGGCAAGCTCGGCGACGACGAGATGCTGCACCGCCGTCTGCTCGCCTATGTGTCGGATTTCTTCCTGCTCGACACGGCGACGCTGCCGCACGGCACCTCGTTCCTCAAGCCCTCGCTCATCATGGCGACGATCGACCACGCCATGTGGTTCCACCGGCCGCTGCGGGTCGATGACTGGCTGCTGTGCGCGATGGACAGTCCGAGCGCCTCGGGCGCCCGCGGCTACTCGCGCGCCGGCATCTTCGCCCGCGACGGCCGCCTGGTGGCGAGCGCCGCCCAGGAAGGTCTCATCCGCCAGCGATAGGCCGCGGCGGGGAGCGGGCTTTCAGTGCGCGGCGCGCGCCGCGAGCGCCTCGACGTCCTTCAGCAACAGCGGGTTGAAGCGCGCCGGCGCCTCCAGCATGAGAAAGTTTCCGCTGTGGGGCAGCACGTCGAGCGTGAAGTCGGGGATCGAGCGCCGGATGCGCTCGGCGTCGGTGGGCGCGAGATCGGAATTGATGGCATACACCGGTACGTGCACGCTCGCGAGCAGCGCCGTGAGGTCGAAGGCCAGCAGCTTCTCGAGCGTCGGCACCGCGACCGCCGGCGAGCGCAGCGACATGTCGTAGGCCACCTTCTGCACCAGCAGCGGATCCGCGCCCTTCTCGAAGAGCGAATCGGTGACCAGGGCGCGCGTCGCGCCGACGAAGTCGGCCCGGAACGGCGCGACCTTGGCGTCGATCTCGCGCGGGCTGAGCGGCGGCATGCCGACCGAGCGCAGTGCGTCGACGGCGATGACCCCGATGACGCGCCCACCCAGGCGCGGCACCGCGGCGAGCGCCACGGTGGCCCCCATCGAATGACCGACCAGCACGATCCGGGGGTTGGGTATCTGCCGTGCGACGGTGGCGACGTCGGCGGCGTAGTTCTCGATCGACCAGTCGGTGCGGTTGGCGCCCGAGGCGCCGTGCCCGGCGAGATCGAGCGCGACCACGGTATAGCGTCCCTCGAGCGCTTCGATCTGCGCGTGCCAGTACTCGGCATTGCCGCACCAGCCGTGTATCAGAAAGACCGCCGGCTCGCCGCGCCCGAACACCCGGTACTCGAGATGCACCAGGTCGTCCGACATGACGATGCGCGGTCCCTGCTCGGCGGGCGCTGCCGCCGCGGCCGGTGCCGCTGCGGCCACCGGGGGCTTGCCGCCCGGACTGCAGCCCGCAGCGCCCAGGGCGGCGGTGATCAGCAGCAACCAGATGCCTCGCGCCATCCGCCTCTCCTTCACGCGCCGCGCAGAACCTTGCCCGGATTCATGATGCCGTTGGGATCGAGCGCGCGCTTCACGGCGTGCATGAGCGCGAGCTCGGTGGGCGGAGCATAGCGCTCGAGCTCGGCGACTTTCAGCCGCCCGATGCCGTGCTCGGCGCTGAAGCTGCCGCCGAGCTCGGCCGCCAGGTCGTGCAGCACGCGGCGCACCTCGTCGGCGCGCCCGAGCAGTGCGGCGCCATCGTCGGCGCTGCGCCACTGGAGGTTGAAATGCAGATTGCCGTCGCCGACGTGACCGTAGGCCACGAGACGCGCCCCGCCGACATGGGCCGAGATCCAGGCGGCGCCGCGCGCGACGAACTGCGGCAACGCGCTGACCGGCACCGAGATGTCGTGCTTCAGGCCCGGTCCCTCGCGGCGCTGCGCCTCGGGGATCGTCTCGCGGATCTTCCACAGCGCGGCGCGCTCGCGCTCGTTGCGCGCCACCACCGCATCCTCGATGAGTCCCGCCTCGAGCGCCGCCGTGAGCGCCTCGGCGAGCTGCGCCTCGAGCGGCTCCGCCGCGCGCGCCGAGCCGAGCTCGCACAATACGTACCAGGCGTGCGGGACGGCGAGCGGATCGCGCACGCCGGGAATGTGGGTGGTAGTGAGCTCGATGCCGATGCGCGGAATGAGCTCGAAGGAGCTGATGCAATCGCCGCTCGCCTCGCGCAGCCGCGCGAGCAGCGTCACGGCCGCGCGCACGTCGCTGACCGCGGCGAGCGCGGTGGCGGTGCTCCTGAGCTGCGGAAAGAGCTTGAGGCTCGCGGCCGTGATGACGCCGAGCGTCCCCTCGGCTCCGAGAAACAGGCCGCGGATGTCGTAGCCGGTATTGTCCTTGCGCAGCGCCGTGAGTCCGGGCAGCACGCGGCCGTCAGCCAGCACCACCTCGAGCCCCAGCACCAGGTCGCGCATCATCCCGTAGCGCAGCACGTGCACGCCGCCGGCGTTGGTGGAGAGATTGCCGCCGATCTGACAGCTCCCCTGCGAGCCGAGACTCAGCGGGAAGTGCCGCCCGCACCGCGAGGCGGCTTCCTGTACCTGGGCGAGGACGCAGCCGGCTTCCGCTACCAGGGAATAATTCTCAGGATCGACGCTGCGCACGCGATTCAACCGCGCCAGCGACACTACCAGCTGGCGCCCGCTCTCATCGGGGGTGGCGCCGCCGCAGTAGCTGGTGTTGCCGCCGTGGGGCACCACGCCGATGCGCGCCTCGTTGCAGGACGCGAGCAGCTGCGAGACCTGCGCGACCGAGCGCGGCAGCGCCACCGCCAGCGCGCGCCCCCGGTAGAGGCGGCGATGATCGGTGAGGTAGGGCTCGCAGTCGGCCCCGGTGAGTAGATCGGCCGGGCCGAGAATGCTGCGTAGCGTCCCGAGAGAGTCCACCGTCCGAGGGTGGCCGGGTCAGTGCGTCGTGGGCCCGAGCGCGCGCAGCGCTGCGATGCGCTCATCGAGCGGCGGGTGGCTCATGAAAAGGCGCTTCAGTCCGCGGCCGACATCACCGTCTGCGATGCCGAAGGCTGCGAACTGCTGCGCCGGCAGCGGCTCGTGCACCCGCTTCAGCTCCTCGAGAGCGGCGATCATGTTGCCGGTACCGGCGAGCTGCGCCCCGCCCCGGTCGGCGCGGAACTCGCGCCAGCGCGAGAACCACATGACGATCGGCGTCGCCAGGATGCCGAAGGCGATCTGGAGGACGTAGTAGATGAGAAACGAGGCCATGCCGCGGCCGTCGTCGGAGCGAAAGACCGCACGGTCGATGATGTTGCCGACCACGCGCGCCAGAAACAGCACGAAGGTGTTGACGACCCCCTGGATCAGGGCGAGCGTCACCATATCGCCGTTAGCGACGTGGGTCATCTCGTGCCCGAGGACCGCCTCGATCTCCTGGCGGTTCATCTGCTGCAGCAGCCCGCTGCTCACCGCCACCAGCGCCGAGTTGCGGCTCATGCCGGTGGCAAAGGCGTTGGGCTCGGGCGAGTTGAAGATGCCGACCTCCGGCATGCCGACGCCGGCGTTGCGGGCGTGATGCTCGACCACCGACAGCAGCCACTGTCCGGTCGCGTCGGCCGACTGCGGGCTGATCACCTGCACGCCCATGAACATCTTGGCCTGCATCTTCGACATCGCCAGCGACACGAAGGCGCCGCCGAAGCCGAACAGCGCCGCCCACACCAGCAGTCCCTGCAGGCTCTGGCCATGGGCTGCCAGGTAAGCGTCGATGCCGAGGACCCGTGCGACGACCGTCAGCACCAGCAGCACGGCGATGTTCGTTACCAGGAACAACAGGATGCGTTTCATGGCGAGTCTTTGACGCGAAGCGGGGCAGGCACTGTACCGTTAGCCCTCATTCCTCGCCAGCCTTGGGGCGGCAGCCGGCATTTCAAGGGCCTTCAGGAGAGCGCGACTCCGAGCGCCCGTCCGACCAGGAAGCTCACGGTTCCGGCCCCGCCGCCGATCAGCACCATGCGCAGCGCGCCGCGCAGCGCGTCGCGCCCGGTAAAGAGCGACAGCGCCAGTCCGACGGCGAACAGCGCCACCGCGGTCGTGACGGCGGATACCGCCACTGCCGGCGTGCCGGCCAGTCCGGCGAGAAAGGGGATGAGCGGCACGAGCGCGCCGGCTGCAAAGGTGACGAACGAAGCGCTCGCCGCCCGCCACGGCGAGCCGAGATCGGCGGGATTCAAGCCAAGCTCCTCGCGCGCGAGCACATCGAGCGCCTGGTCGGGGCGCGCGAGCAGCGCATGGCTCACCGCGCGCGCCTGCTCGAGGCCGACGCCGCGCGCCTGATAGATGAGGGCGAGCTCCTCGGCTTCCTCCTCCGGGTACTCCTTGAGCTCCTCGCGCTCGAGCGCGATCTGGTACTCGTACATCTCGCGCTGCGAGCGCACCGAGATGTACTCACCGGCTGCCATGGAGAGCGCGCCGGCGAGCAGCCCCGCCGCTCCCGACATGAGCACGTAGCCGCGCGCGGCGCCAGCGCCGGCCACACCCAGGACCAGGCTCAGGTTCGACAGCAGCCCGTCGTTCACGCCAAACACCGCCGCGCGCAGGCTCCCCCCGAGCGTGCTGCGATGACGCGCCCCGACCTCCGCGAGCGAGGTGGGCATGGCGTGGCCGGCGATGCTGCCGCCGGGCGCGCTGTAGATCGACAGCCCGCGCAGCTTCATGGCCGCGAGCACCGGACGGAGCGCCGCCGGCTCGATGCGCTCGAGGAGCCGCGCCACGATGCGGGCGCGCAGTGAGGGAGCGAAAGTGCGGGCTGCAGTACCCGCGGCGCCGCGCTTAGCCGCGGACTGCTCCCAGCGGCTGGCCTGCTCTTCGGCGGCGAGCGCCAGCTGCTCGAACAGCGCGCGCTTGTGCAGATCGGGCTCGGCGGCCGCCACCCGGCGGTATAACCAGGCCGATTCCTTCTCGTGGTACCAGCTGTCGAGGCCGGGTGCGGTCAATACTCGTCCTGTTCTTCGTCGCCGTCCTCGTCGTCCTCGTCGAAGTCGTCATCGTCCTCGTCGTCTTCCTCGTCCCACTCCTCGTCTTCGTCCGACTCCTCGTCGTCGTCGTCGGACCAGCCCTCGGGCTCGGCGATGCGCTCGAGATCCATCTCGTGCCACGCCTCGAGGTCGAGCTCCTCGATGTCGCCGTCGAGATACTCGATCTCGACCAGCTCCGAGTCCTCGTCGACCGTCAGCACGCGGAACTGCTCTTCCTCCTCCAGATTCTCGTACCACTGGCCGGGAACCGGTTCGTAATCTCTGCTCACCGCGCGCCACCTCTGCCGAGCATCTCGCCGCGCACCAGTTTAGGGGCTGTCCCCGGGTTGGGCAACGCAGTGTCGAATGCGTATAGTTTTCCACCATGACCGCCCAAGCTCGGACCAACGCGGCACCCCTGGTGCGGGCGCGGCGGCTCGTCGTCAAGGTAGGTTCGGCGCTGCTGGTGGACGGCGACAGCGGGCGTGTCAACCGGAGCTGGCTCGAGACCCTGGTCGAGGATCTGCTGCGCCTGCGCCGGCGCGGCCAGCAGCTGATCCTGGTGTCCTCGGGCGCGATCGCGCTCGGGCGGCGGCGGCTCGGCCTGCGGCATGCCGCGCTGCGGCTCGAGGAGAGCCAGGCGGCCGCCGCGGTCGGACAGATCAGGCTGGCGCACGCCTACAAGGAGCTGTTCGAGGAGCACGGCGTCACGGTGGCGCAGATGCTGCTCACGCTCGATGACAGCGAGCGGCGGCGCCGCTACCTGAACGCGCGCGCCACCCTCGAGGCGCTGCTCGCCCTCGGAGCGCTGCCGGTGATCAACGAGAACGATACGGTCGCTACCGCCGAGATCCGCTACGGCGACAATGACCGCCTCGCCGCGCGGGTCGCGCAGATGGCCGGCGCCGACTGCCTGGTGCTGCTGTCGGACGTCGAGGGCCTCTACAGCGCCGATCCCAACAAGGATGCGCGCGCGCGCATCATCCCCGAGGTGCGCCGCATCACTCCGGAGATCGAGGCCATGGGCGGGGGCAGCGCCTCGCAGCTGGGCTCCGGCGGCATGACGGCGAAGATTCTTGCCGCCAGGATCGCGGTCGCGGCCGGCTGCCACATGTGCATCGCCGCCGGCCATCACCGGCATCCGCTCAAGCGCCTGGAGGAGGGCGCGGACTGCACCTGGTTCGTGCCGAGCTCGACCCCGGTGGCGGCACGCAAGCAGTGGATCGCCGGAACCTTGCGTCCGGCGGGTGCGATCACCATCGACGCGGGCGCCTTGCGCGCCCTGCTCGATGGCAGGAGCCTGCTGCCCGCGGGCGTGACCGCAGCGCGCGGGCGCTTCGAGCGCGGCGATACCGTGAGCGTGCTGAGCGCGGACGGGGCCGAGGTCGCCCGCGGCCTCATCGCCTACTCCGACGCCGACGCGGCACGCATCATGGGCCGCCAGTCCTCGCAGATCGAGGCGCTGCTCGGTTTCCGCGGCCGCGACGAGATGATTCACCGCGACGATCTGGTGCTGCTCGGGGACCTGAGCACGGCGCCCGCGGCGCGTGAGCCCGTTGCACCATGAGCGCGGATGGCATCGGCGAGCTGATGGAAGGCCTCGGGAGAGCCGCCGTCGCGGCCGCCGAGGTGCTCGCGCACGCCGGCACTGCGCAGAAGAACGCGGCGCTCGAGGCGGCGGCGGCTGCGGTCCGCGACCGCAGCGGGGAGATTCTCGCCGCCAATGCGCACGATGTGGCGGCGGCGCGCGCCGCGCGCCTGAGCGGCGCACGGCTCGAGCGGCTGCAGCTCGATGCCGGGCGCATCGAGGCGATCGCGACGAGCCTCGGCGAGGTGGCGGCGCTTCCCGATCCGATCGGAGTCACGGCGGCGGAATGGCAGCGGCCCAACGGGCTCAGGATTCAGCGGGTGGTGGTGCCGCTCGGCGTCATCGGCATCATCTACGAGAGCCGCCCCAACGTCACCACGGACGCCGGCGCGCTGTGCCTCAAGTCCGGTAATGCGGCGATCCTGCGTGGCGGGTCGGAGAGCCACCAGTCGAACGCGGCGCTGCACGCCTGCCTCGCCGCGGGGCTCGCGGCGGCCGGGCTGCCGGCGCCGTGCCTGCAGCTGGTGCCGACCACCGACCGCGCGGCGGTCGGCTACATGCTGGCCGGGATGAGCGAGTACCTCGACGTCATCGTGCCGCGCGGCGGCAAGACACTGGTCGCGCGCGTGCAGCAGGAGGCGCGCGTGCCGGTGATCGGGCACCTGGAGGGCAACTGCCACGTCTACATCGACCGCGACGCGGACGTACGCATGGCACGCACCATCGCGCTCAACGCCAAGATGCGCCGCACGGGGATCTGCGGCGCGGCCGAGACGCTGCTCGTCGACCGCGCCTGTGTCGCGACCCATCTCGCGCCCATCGTGCGCGACCTGCTCGAGGCCGGTTGCGAGGTGCGCGGCGATCCGACCGTGCAGCAGGTCGATGCGCGCGTGCGCCCGGCGAGCGAGGACGACTGGTATACCGAGTATCTCGACGCCATCATCGCCGCACGCGTGGTCGAGGGCGTCGACGCCGCGATCGCGCACATCGCCCGCTACGGCTCGGCGCACACCGAGTCGATCGTCACCGAGAATGCGGCGACTGCCGAGCGCTTCCTGGCGCGCGTCGACAGCGCGATCGTGCTGCACAACGCCTCGACGCAGTTCGCCGACGGCGGCGAGTTCGGCATGGGGGCGGAGATCGGCATCTCCACCGAGCGCTTCCACGCCCGCGGTCCGGTGGGCGTCGAGCAGCTCACCAGCTACAAGTACCTGGTGCGCGGCGCCGGCCAGATCCGGCCGTAGTGTGCCTAGGCGCCGCTTGCCGGCTTCCCATGGCCGTGCTCGTGCTGGTGCGGGGCCGCGGCACAGCGCTCGCAGTTCACCCAGCCGGAGTCGCCGCTCACGTAATGCTCCTTCTTCCAGATCGGCACACGGTGCTTGATCTCGTCGATGATGTAGCGGCAGGCGCGGAAGGCTTCATCGCGGTGCGCCGCGCTCACCCCGACCCACACGGCGAGCTCGCCCACGGCAAGCTCGCCGATGCGGTGCGCGCACGCAGCGTGGGCGATGCCGAAGCGCGCCAGCGCCTCGGCCACGATGCGCTCGGCCTCGCGCACCGCGAGCGGCTCGTAGGCCTCGTACTCGAGACGCCGCACACGCTGGCCCTCGTTGTGATCGCGCACCCAGCCCTCGAACGCGGCGTAGCCTCCGCAGGCCGGGTCGGCGAGCGCCGCACGCAGCGCTGCCGGGTCGATGGCGGTGCGCACGAAGCGAAACGGGGCGTTCACGGCGCGCTTCCCCACTCGCGGCGGGCTCAGCCGCCCGCAACCGGCGGGATGAACACGATCGCGTCGCCGTCGGCGAGCGACGCTCCCCAGTCGCCGAACTCCGAATTGATCGCGACCCGCAGTACCGTGGGGTCGAGCGTGAACGGGTAACGGCCCGCGAGCTCGGCGTATAGCTCGCGCGGCGTGCGCGCCGCGGTCACCAGCGATTCGGTCGCGCGTCCGGCCTGCTCGCGCAGCAGCGCGAAGTACTGCACCGTCACGCGCCGGGTTGCCGCCGCCTCAGCTCGTGTACTCATGGCGGAAGCATATTCCTCGGGCGTGTTGGCATTGTCGAGCGCCCGCGGATCGGGCTCATCGAGCAGCAGCACGTCGGCGCCGGCGAGGAACTTGCGCGGGCAGTTATGACCGCGCGCCACGTAGGCGGCGAGCGCACCGGCGCTGGCCGGCTCGTACACGGCGCACAGCGGCTCGGGCAGCCGGTCGTGGCTCGAGCGGAAGGCGGTCGCGAGCCGCTGCGGGGCGCGGTTGCGCACCAGGAACCCGAGGGTCGCGGCATCGAGCAACGGCAGGTCGCAGGCCAGCACCAGCCAGGCGCAGTGCGGGTGGCACTCTTGTGCGGCGATGATGCCCGCGATGGGACCCAGGTTCTCGCGCGTGTCCTCGATCTGCTCGAAGCGCGCGCGCAGCGGGTCGGCGCGCTGGTCCTTGCGCACCGAGACGAAGGCGCGTGCGACGTGCGGCGCGAGCAGCGCCATCGCCTGCTCGAGCTGAGTAGTGCGGCCGGCAGGCAGTGCCGCCTTGTCCTGCCCCATGCGGCTGCTGCGCCCTCCGGCGAGCACCAGTCCGTAGAGCGGCGCGCTCATGCGGCTCGCCGGGTGCGCGCGCGCTTGAAGGGGCGCCGGCCTCCCGCCTTCGCGAGCAGTCGCACGCCGCCGATCTCGATGTCGTGGGAGAGCGCCTTGCACATGTCGTAGATGGTGAGCGCGGCCACGGCCGCGCCCGTGAGAGCCTCCATCTCCACGCCGGTGCGATGATGGACCGACACCCGGCAACGCACCACGATCACCCCGGCACTGCGCTGGGCGACCTCGATCTGGCAATCATCGAGCGACAGCGGATGGCAGAATGGGATGAGCTCATGGGTGCGCTTGGCCGCCATGACGCCGGCGAGGATCGCGGTGTCGAACACCGGACCCTTCGCGGTGCGGTGCCCGCTCGCGCGCAGCGCACGCGCCACCGCCGGCGGCAGGCGGATGCGCGCTTCGGCCGCCGCGCTCCTGTGGGTCACCTCCTTGGCGCCGACATCCACCATCGCGGGGCGGTCGCGCGCGTCGAGGTGCGTGAGACGCGGCCGGCGCATCAGCCACCGATGTAGAACATCTCGACCTTGTGCGGCTCCTGCGCGCCGTGCGGCAGGCTGGCGCGCAGCTCGCTGTAGCGGTCCGCGCGCCCGAGCCACACGTGCGAGATGAGCTCGAGCAGCTGCTCGTCGCTCGCCCCGCCGCGCAGCGCGTCCCGCAGGCTCGTGCCGCGGGTCGCGAACAGGCAGGTGTAGATCACGCCGTCGGAGGACAGGCGTACGCGCGAGCAATCGCCGCAGAAGGGCTGCGATACTGAGGAGATGAAGCCCACCTCGCCCTGGCCGTCGGCGAAGGCGTAGCGCTCGGCCACTTCGCCGCGGTAGCCGGGCTCGAGCGAGGCGAGTGGCCAGCGTGCCGCGATCCGCGCCGCCAGCTCGCGCGACGGAATCACGAGCTCCGAGCTCCAATGGTTGCGGTTGCCGACGTCCATGTACTCGATGAAGCGCACGATCACGCCCGTGCCGCGAAAGCGCTCGAGCAGCTCGAGGACCGTGTGGTCGTTGACGCCACGTTGTACCACCGCGTTGATCTTGATCGGCTCGAGTCCCGCGCTGCGCGCCCGCTCGATGCCCTCGACCACTTCGCCGGGGCTGCCGAATCCGCCCGACATGCGGGCGAAGACCGCCGGATCGAGGCTGTCGAGGCTCACGGTAACGCGCTTCAGGCCCGCCGCCTTGAGCTCGCTCGCGTATTTTGCGAGCAGCATCCCGTTGGTGGTGAGCGCGACATCCTCGATGCCCGGAATGCCGGTCAGGTCGCCGATCAGCTCGGTGAGGTTCGGCCGCAGGAGCGGCTCGCCCCCGGTGAGGCGCAGCTTGCGCACGCCGAGCTGCACGAAGAGGCGCGCCAGGCGCACGATCTCATCGAAGGACAGCCGCTCGTGCGAGCCGAGAAAGCGGTATTTCTCGTGGAAGGTCTCGCGCGGCATGCAGTAGGGGCAGCGGAAGTTGCAGCGGTCCATCACCGAGATGCGCAGGTCGCGCATCGGGCGCGAGCGCCTGTCCCGGGGCGCGGGACGCCGGGTGAGCGGAACGATGGCTTCGGGGATCGACATGTTTGCAGTATGGGGCGCAGGCGCGGTGCTGGCTATCGGCCGAAAGGGGGGATGCCGTACCCCTCAGATCCAGCGATAGAGCCGCGTGACGAAGCCCTTCTTGTAGGTGTTGGGGCCCGGCGGCAGCTCCACGAAGCCGTCGGTGCCGGCGAGCGAGGTGAAATCGCCCGAGCCGTTGGTCGGAGCAGGCATCGCCCAGGGGCGTCCCCAGTCGTCCTGCTCGATGCGCACCGGCAGAAAGTACGCGAGCGGCGGGTTGACCGTGGCCGCTGCACCGAGGGCGAGCCGCTCCGGCGGCTGCGGATCGAGCCCGAGACTCGCAAACAGCGCGGGCAGCACGTAGCGGCCGAGGCACACCAGCGTCGACACGGGATTGCCGGGCAGGCCGAACACGGCGGCGCCCGAGGGCGCCACGCCGAACCACAGCGGCTTGCCGGGACGCTGGGCGACCTTGTGAAAGACCGCGCGCACGCCGAGCTCTTCGAGCACCTGCGGCACGAGGTCGTACTTCCCCATGGAGACTCCGCCCGACAGCACCAGCACGTCGTGCGTCTCGAGATGGAACCGCAGGCGCTCGCGCAGCTCGTCGGCATCGTCCTGGATGTGATCGTCGGCGACGCGCTGGAAACCGTGCTCGCGCAGCGCGCTCACGATCGCGTAGGCGTTGGAACGCCGCACCTGGTGGGCGAGCACCGGCTCGCCGGGCTCGATGAGCTCGTTGCCGGTCGAGATGACGGCGAGCATGGGCTGGCTGCTGACACGGATGCGCGCCATGCCGGCCGAGGCGGCGATGGCGATCTCCGGCGGGTGCAGCCGCCTGCCTGCCGGCACGAGCAGCGTCCCCTGGCGGGTGTCGGTGCCGCGCCGGTGCACGTTCTGCCACGGCTCGACCCGGGTCGCCGCGCCGAGCACCGCCTCGCCGGCGTTCACCGACAACTCCTCGACCGGCACGACGCTGTCGCAGCCGAGCGGCAGCACCGCGCCCGTCATGACGTCGATGCAGGCGCCGTTCGCGCCCAGGGTCAGGGGCGGATCACCCGCGGCCTGGCTGGCCTGCACGCGGAAGGCGCGCCGGCCCGCCGCGACCGCCTGGCTGTCGAGCGCGATCCCGTCCATCGCGACCCGGTCGAATGGCGGCTGGTCACGCTCGGCGTAAATGTTCTCGCGCAACACGGCGCCGGCGCACTGCGCGAGCGGCAGCGACTCGATCGGCAGACACTGCAGGTGCTGCCCGATGAGCGCGTCGGCTTCGAGCGGCGTGATCACTCAGGGTTTCTTGTCGCCGGCAGCCTTGGCCTTGAATACCTTCACCTGCTCGTTGAAGCGGTCGGCGACCGTCTGCAGCTGGTCGATGGCGGCGTTGTGCTTCTGGTTCGCGATGCGCTGCATGTCGGCTTTCTGCTCCGGCTTGAGCTTGTCGCCGGCCTTGGCGATCGCATCGTCGACCTCCTTGTCGATGCAGGCGACGTAGTCGTTGATGGCCTTGTTGTATTCGCCGACCGCCTTCTGCCCGGCGAGCATGTCGGGCATCGTGGCGGTCGCGCCGTCCGGGATCTTGTCGGGGGCAGCGGGGTAGGGGCAGTCGGCATAGGCCGCGCCGGCCGAGAGCGCAGCAGTGGCGGCAAGAGCAAGCAGAGCTTTCATACGTGATCATCCCGGGCGGATTGAAAAGGACCACTATCTTAAGAGGCGCTCGTGACCTAAGGCTACTGGCGGCTGCCGCCTCGGGGCGGGCCGCCGAGGAAGCAGTCGTACTCGTGGTCGTCGACGACCCCGACGGCCTGCAGGTAGGCGTAGACGATGGTGGTGCCGACGAAGCGGAAGCCACGCCGGGCGAGATCCTTCGAGATGCGGTCACTCAGCGGGGTGCGCGCCGGAAGCCGGCGGACGCGGCGGTGAGTGACGATCGGCTCGTTGCCGACGAAAGCCCAAAGATAGCGGTCGAAGGAGCCGAACTCGCGCTGCACCTCGAGGAAGGCGCGGGCGTTCGTGACCGTCGAGTCGATCTTGAGCCGATTGCGGACGATCCCCGGGTCACGCAGGAGCGCCGCGCGGCGCCGCGCATCGAAGCGTGCCACCTTGCGCGGATCGAAGCGGGCGAACGCGCGCCGGTAGCCCGCGCGCTTGTGCAGGATCGTCGACCAGGAGAGGCCCGCCTGTGCGCCCTCGAGGATCAGCAGCTCGAAGAGCCGCCGGTCGTCATGGTGCGGCCGGCCCCACTCCTGGTCGTGATAGCGCTGCATCTGCGGGTCTGCATGCTGCGCCCAGCGGCAACGGGGCTCAGACACCGCGAAATCCGCTGACGCACACGCTCAGGCGCTGCTCGGCGTCGAGGTCGAAGCTCAGGCTCAAGTCCAGCACGCGGCACAAGCCGGCGACCACCCACAGTCCGAGCCCGAGACCGGCCGCAGCCCCGGGCTGACCGCGCGCGGCACGCCGCCAGAAGCGCTCGGTGAGGTGGGGCAGGTCCTGAGGCGAGAGATGCGGAGCGCTGTTGCGCACCCGCAGTGCCGTGCCGGCGGGGGGATCGAGCCAATCGATCTCGATGGGCGCGCGCGGATCACCATGCTGCACGGCGTTGCCGAGCAGGTTCAGCAACAGGGCATCGAACAGCCGTGGGTCGGATTGAATCCAGATCTCCTGTGGAACCCGTGCCGCGATGCGTCCGGGATCCACCGAGCTCGTGACGCGCAGCCGCTCGATACGCGCCTGGACCAGGGGCGCCACCTGCAGCGGCTCGAGCGCGTTTTGCACCGCCGTTCGGTCGGCACGCGCGACCGCGAGCAGCGACTCGATCACGCCCTGCATGCCCTCGGCCGCACTGGCAATCTCTGCGAGGAAATGCCGCAGCTCGGGCGCGCCGTGCCGCGGGTCCGCGCCGACCTCGGCGAGCGCGCGAATCTCGGCGAGCGGCGTGCGCAGCTCGTGAGCGAGATCGGCGGAGAAGCGGCGTTCGCGCCCGAGCGACTCGGCGAGCCCCTCGAGCAGCTCGTTGATGCGCTCCCCGAGAGGCCGGATCTCCGCCGGCAGCCCCTCGAGCGGCAGGGCGTGCGCCGGATGCTCGGGGGAGAGCGCGCGCGCGGCGGCGGTTGCAGTCTCCAGCGGCTTCAGTCCGCGGCGCACCGAGACCACGGTGACGAGCGCCGACACGGCCAGCACGGTGACGACGCCGGCGAGCAGGATGAAGTCGATCTCGTGCTGCAACCGATCGCGCTGCCCGGCGGCGTCCGTCGCGGTCGCGAAGCTGATGACGATGTAACGATCGACGATCTGGTCGACGATGAGCTGGAAAGCGGCGAGACTCAAGCCTACGCCGAGCAGCAGCGAGAACAGCAGCCGGCGCCGCAACGAGCGCCTGACCCACTCATGGAACACGGTAGCCAAAGCCCCGGCGTGTTTCGATCAGGGCCGGAAGACCGGCCCTGTCGAGCTTGGTACGCAGCGTGCTCACCACCACCTCGATCACCCGGTCGGAAGCGTCGCTCAGCCCATCGTACAGCCGCTCGAACAGGGCGGCGCGCGTGAAGCTGCGGCCGCGATGGCGCAGCAGCGTCTCGAGCAGGGCGTACTCCTTCGGGGTGAGGGGCAAGGCCGTGCCGCCCGAGGAGGCGACGCGCGCGTTGGTATCGAGGGTGAGATCGCCGCAGGTGAGCCTGCTCGAGAGCTCTCCGTAGCGGCGGCGCAGCAGCGCCAGCACCCGCGCCTTGAGCTCGGCGAAGTGGAAGGGCTTCAGCAGATAATCGTCGGCGCCCAGGTTGAGCGCGGTAACCCGATCCTCGATCTGGTCGCGAGCCGACAGCACCAGTACCCGCGTCGGTTTCGGCGCGGCGCGCAGCGCGCGCAGCACCTCGAGCCCCGACACCTGTGGCAGCACGAGGTCGAGGATCAGAAGGTCGTACTCATGCAGCTCGAGGTACTTGAGGGCCGTGCGGCCATCGCCGGCATGGTCGACGGCGAAACCCTCACCCCGAAAGCCTGCCGCCAGGGCTGCGGACAGGCGTGCCGAATCCTCGACCAGCAGGAGCTTCACGGGAGCGAATCTTAGCGCCCTTTGAGCGAAACCAAAGCTTTCTCGGGCAGCATGTACCGCGCCACCTCCGGGAATGCGCTGCCGTGCGATCTACCTCAAAGGCCGGGCTTGCTGCGCGTGTCAGCCGGCTCGCCGCCGCCACGTGCGGCGTCTTCGCTTGCGGTTGCGTCGCCGAGAGGCCGCCGACGCTCCCACAGCCGGCGCCGCCCGCATTCGAGCACGCCGCGGGCGGACCGGGGGCCGCGTGGCCGGCGCAGGACTGGTACCGGGGCTTCGGGAGCGAGGAGCTCGACGCGCTGGTCGAGTTCGCGGTGGCCAACAACACCGATCTGGCCGGCGCACGCGAGCGCGTGCTCGAGGCCGACGCGCGCGCGCGGCAGGCGGGGGCGGCGATTCTGCCGAGCGTCTCGGGCAACGCCAACGCCAACTACCTGTCGGGGCATTCGCAGCAGGGCTCGGGCCACGAGCTCGATTGGTTCGCGATGCTTTCTGCGAGCTACGAGGTGGATTTCTGGGGCAAGAACCGCGCGACGGCCAACGCGGCGCGCGCCGCTGCCGGCGCCTCGCGCGCTGATCGGGACACGGTCGAGCTGACCATTCTCGGCGGCGTGGCGGGCGAATACTTTCAGGTGCTCGCGCTGCGCGAGCGGGTGGCGATCGGGCGCGAGAACTGCGCTGCGGCCCGCAAGGTGCTCGAGGTCGTCGAGGCGCGCTTCCACGCCGGCGCCGCCAACCCCGCCGAGCTGGCCACGCAGCGCGCCGCCCTCGACCGGGCAGAGATCGCGCTTGCGGACCTCGAGCAGCTCGAGGCGCAGGCCCGGGCCGCGCTCGCCCTGCTCCTCGGGCGCATGCCGGAGCATTTTGAGGTCAGCGGCGGCTCGCTCGATGCGCTGCGCGAGCCGGTCGTGTCGCCGGGCCTGCCGGCGGAGCTGCTCGCGCGCCGGCCGGACGTGGCGGCGGCGGAAGCCAACCTGGCCGCCGGCAGCGCCAGTCTTGCAGCCGCGCGTGCCGCCATGTTCCCGAGTCTGTCGCTGACCGCCGCGGGGGGCGTGCAGAATCCGGCCCTGCCCGCTACCGTGCTCACGATCCCCGGCGTCGGTCCCTCGCTCGCGCTCGGGGCCAACCTGACGCAACCGATCTTCGATCATGGACGCCTGAGCGCCCAGCGTGATGAGGTCGCGGCCCGGGAGCGCGAGCTTCTGGCCGCCTATCGTGCTGCGATCATCGCCGCGCTGGTCGACGTCGAGGATGCGCTCGGCACCCTCGAGCACCTGAATGCGACGCGCGAGTTCGAGCAGGAAAGCCTCGAGCAGAGCGAGCGCGCCTTCGAGGCGGCGAGCCTGCGCTATCAGCGCGGCGCCGGGGACTTCCTCACGGTGCTCGAGTCGCAGCAAAGCCTCTACCTGGCGCGCGATCAGTTCGCGCAATACAAGCTGGCACGCCTCGAATCCCTGATCGCGCTTTGCAAGGCGCTCGGAGGCGGCTGGCAGGAGAGCTACCGATGAGTGCTACCCGATCCCGGCGCTGCAGCGCTCTGCTCGAGGTCTGCACGGCGCTGACGATTGCGGCGCTGCTGCCGGCCGCCGGCTGCCAGCGGCCCGGGTCGGCCGCGCCGGCTGAGGTCGCGGGAACGAAGGGCGCGGATGCGGCCGAAGCTGTGGAAGGCGTGCGACTGAAGCCCGAGGAGATCGCGAAAAGCGGCATCGCGACCACTGCGACCGTGGCTGCCACGCGCTCGCCCGAGAGCACCGGGTACGCGGTCGTCCTCAGCCGCGAGACCATCGCGCAGGCGGTGGCGGAGCTCACCGCCGCAGCTGCCGTCGAGCGGGCGAGCCACGCCGCGCTCGAGCGCGGCCGGCAGCTCGCGGGAACCCCGGGTGCGATGTCGATCGAGCTGCAGGAGAGCGCGGAGCGTCAGGCGGCGGTCGATCATGCGGCGCTACTCCTCGCGCAGCGCCGCCTGTCCGCGACCTTCGGTCGCAACGCGCCGTGGAAGGACGACTATCAGAGCCCCGAGCTGAGCGCGCTCGCGAGCGGCGAGCGCAAGCTTGCGCGCGTCACCTTTCCTCTAGGGGCGCTCGGCTCCGCGGCGCCCGCCGCGCTGCGGCTGGCGCACCTCGGCGGAACGAGCGGCGGGCGGAGCTTCGAGTCGCTCGCGCTGTGGAATGCGCCGGCGGACGCGAATATCCCGGGCCGAAGCTTCTTCGCGATCGTGCCGGGAGCGGACGCCGCCGAGGGAGAGCGTCTGGTGGCGCGGGTACCGGTCGGCCCTGCTGCGGCGGGCGTGATCGTGCCTTTTCCGGCCGTGGTGATCAGCGCCGGCAAGTACTGGTGCTACATAGAGTCTCGGCCCGGGCTGTTCGTGCGCACGCAAGTCGACACCGGTACGCCGACCGACGAGGGCTACTTCGTCACGGCCGGCATCGCGCCCGGCGCTAGAGTCGTCACGGCGTCGGCGGGCGAGCTGCTGGCGCGGGAAAGCAATCCGGGCGGCGGCGCGGCGGACTAGCCCCATGATGCGCGCGCTGGTCGCACTGTGCGTGCGACATCACGGCTCCGTGACGGCGCTCACCGTGCTCGCCCTGCTCCTCGGCACCTGGGGGGCGCTGCGCGCGCCCCTGGATGTATTCCCCGAGTTCGTTCCCTCACAGGTCGAGATCCAGACCGAGGCCCCGGGCTTCGCGCCACAGCAGGTCGAGGCGCTGATCACCAAGCGCATCGAGAACGCGGTCAATGGCGCCGCGGGAATCGCCACATTGCGCTCGGAATCGATACCGGGACTGTCCGTGGTGTCGATCAGCTTTACCGGCGGCATCGACGTGCACGTCGCCCGCCAGGGGATCTCCGAGCGCCTGTCCGAGCTCGGCAGCAGCCTGCCCGCGGGAGTCGGTACGCCCAAGCTGTCGCCGCTCGTCTCGAGCACCATGGACCTTCTCAAGATCGGCCTGCTGTCCGACAAGGTCGATGCCTACACGCTGCGCGACGTCGCGGACTGGGTGATCAAGCCGCGGCTGCTCGCGGTGCCGGGAGTCGCGCACGTCATCGTGTTCGGCGGCGACGTGCGCCAGATTCACATCCTTCCGGACATGACCAAGCTGGCGAGCTACAACATCACTCTCGCCGACGTGGCGGGCGCAGCCCGCACGGCGTTGCCGCTGCGGGGCGCGGGCTTCGTCGATCTGGCCGCGCAGCGGGTGCTCATCGAGTCGCCGACGCCGGAGCTCGACGCCACGGCGCTCGGCGCGGCGGTCATCGCGGTGCGCGGCAGTACCCCGATCCTGGTGCGCGATGTAGCGGAGGTGAGAATCGCTGCGGCGCTGCGCTCGGGCGACGCGCTCATCATGGGCAAGCCCGGCGTCATGCTGTCGCTCGCGAGCCAATACGGAGCCAACACGCTGACCGTGACGCTGGCGGTCGAGCGGGCGCTCGCCGACCTCGCACCGGCCCTCGAGGCGCAAGGCATCGAGGTCTATCCCGCCCTGCACCGGCCCGCAAATTTCATCGAGCGGGCGCTCGGCAACCTCGAGGCGTCGCTGGCCCTGGCGGCGGTGCTGATCCTCGCCGTGCTGTATCTGTTCATGCGCGATGTGCGTGCAGCGCTCATCGCTTTTACTGCCATCCCGCTGTCGCTGCTCGCCGCAATTGCGGTCCTCGATCACTGGGGGTTGACACTCAACACCATGACGCTCGGCGGCTTCGCCGTGGCGCTCGGCGTGCTGGTAGACGACGCCATCATCGGCATCGAGAACATCCTGCGCCGGCTGCGCGAGAACACGCGGGCGGGCGCGCCCCGGCCGCGCCTCGAGATCATCCGCGAGGCTTCGCTCGAGGTGCGCGGACCGGTGATCTACGCGACGCTGGTGGTGATCGTGGTGTTCCTGCCGGAGCTGTTCACCTCGAGCGTCCAGGGCCGGTTCGTCGGGCCGCTGGCGCTCGCCTTCATCCTCGCCGTCACGGCCTCGCTCCTGGTGGCGATGACCGCCACCCCGGCGATGTGTGCGCTGCTGCTGCGCGGGCACGACGCTCGTGCCGAGGCGCGCTGGCTGCGGATCCTGAAACGGTGGCAAAGCTGCTTGGTGCAAGGCGTCGGCGCGCACTTCAGGCTGACGGCGCTCGCGCTGATCGCACTGGCGATTGTCGCGGCCGGCGCGCTGCCCTTTCTCGGCGGCACCTTCATGCCCGATTTTCGCGAAGGCCACTTCGTGCTGCAGGTTTCGAGCTCGGTCACCGGCACCTCGCTCGACGAGATGCTGAGCATGGGGAGGAGGGTCAGCGCCGAGGTGCTCGCGCTGCCGTACGTCAAGACCATCGAGCAGCAGGTGGGGCGCGCCGAGCTCGGCGAGGACACCTGGGGTCCGCACCGCAGCGAGTTCCACGTCGAGTTCAAGCCCGACGCGAGCGTCGACGAGGCGAGCGCCCAGGAGGCGCTGCGCGGCATTCTCGCGAGCTATCCGGGCATCCAGAGCGAGGTGGTCACGTTCCTCGGCGATCGCATCAGCGAGAGCCTGAGCGGCGAGAGCGCCCAGGTGGCCATCAAGATATTCGGCGACGACCTCGAGCAGCTCGATGCCGCCGGCGGGAAGATGGTCGGCGTGCTCTCCAAGGTGAGGGGCATCGTCGACCTGCAGTTCAAGCGGCAAAGCGGTACACCCACGATTGCCATTCAGCTCATGCCGCAGGCACTGGCTGCGACCGGCCTGAAGGTGCAGGACGTCCTCGACACGATCCAAGCGGCTTATGCGGGCGCCGAGGTTGGCCAGACCTTCACGGGCACCCGCACGGTCGACGTCGAGGTGCTGCTGCCGGCAGCGCTGCGCCACCAGCCCGCAGAGATCGCACGGCTCATGATCGCCAGCCCCCTGGGGCCCGTGCCGCTCTCGCAGGTGGCTCGCATCGAGGTCACCAGCGACCGCTACAGCATCGAGCATGACGGCGGCCAGCGTCGCGTCAGCGTTACATTCAACGTCGCCGGTGCCACGCTGCAGAGCGTCGTGGCCGAGGCGCAGCGCGCGATCGCCGCCTCGGTCGCGCTGCCGGCCGGCGTCTATCTCGAGTTCACCGGCGCCGCGGCCGCGGAGCGCCAGACCCGTAACGAGCTCACGCTCTACTCGCTGCTGGCACTGGCGCTGATTCTGGTGATCCTGTTCATGTCGTTCCGCTGGCGGATCAACAGCTACCTGGTGCTGGCCAACCTGCCATTCAGTCTGATCGGCAGCGTGCTCGCGATCGCGGTCACGGGCGTCGGAATCTCGCTCGGGACGGTGGTGGGGCTCGTGACGGTGTTCGGGATCAGCGCCCGCAATGCGATCCTGCAGCTGGCACACTACGAGCACCTGGTGGACGTCGAAGGCGCCGCTTGGGGCCCGGCGCTCGTGCTCCGCGGCGCCAACGAGCGGCTGATCCCGATCCTCATGACCGCCGCCGTAACCGCCCTCGGTTTGGCGCCTCTCGCGGTGGGACTGCACCGCCCGGGGCAGGAGATCGAGGGACCGATGGCGGTGACGGTGCTCGGCGGTCTGGTGTCGTCGACCCTGCTCAACCTGGTGGTGCTGCCGGCGCTGGCACAGCACTATGTGCGCGTTCCGCAGAAGGAAACCAACGATGAGTGAGCGCTACGACCCGGGCGCGATACGCTTTCACTGGCTGATGGCCACGCTCGTCGTGGTCGTCGGCGTGCTCGGCCTCCTGCACGATTCCTGGCCGAAGGGAACGCAGAGCTTCTGGATCAACATCCACGCCCTCATCGGCCTGCTGGTGTGGGTGCTGCTCATGGCTCGGTTCTGGTGGCGCAGCACGCACATACCCCCGCCGCTGCCACCTGAGGCGGGGGCGCTCTCGCAGCGGCTGGCGCGGCCGGTTCATCTGCTGCTGTACGCGCTGCTGTTCGTCATCCCGATTCTCGGCGTCGTGACTTTCATCTGGCACGGGCGCGTCTTCGACTTCGGGCTCTTCAAAGTGGATTTCGGCGTGCCGAAGAACCGGGCGGTCTTCGGTCCGACGGAAGACATTCACGGATATCTCGCCTACGCGCTGTTCACGGTCGCGGGCCTGCATGCGCTCGCGGCGCTCTGGCACCAGTTCGTCCGGCGCGACGGAATGTTGTCGCGGATGTGGCCGGCGAGGTAAGAGGATGCCCGCATGTGGCAATGGTTGATCGTCGGCTCGCTCGCCATCGGCTGCGGTCTCGCGCAGGCGAGCGAGTATGAGCTGCCGGCGGGCGGCGCCGCGCTGATCGGCGAAGATCTCACCGTGACGACGGTCTACGAGGACACGCTGCCCGAGCTCGCGCAGCGCTACAGCCTCGGCTACTACGAGATCATCCGCGCCAACCCGGGAGTCGACGTGTGGATTCCGGGGGCCGACAAGCACCTCACGCTCCCGGGAAGGCGCATTCTCCCGCCGGGGCCGCGCACGGGCATCGTGGTGAATCTCCCCGAGCACCGGCTGTACTACTTTCCGAAGCCCCGCAAAGGCCAGAAGGCGGTCGTCATCACCTTCCCGGTGAGCATCGGCAAGATGGACTGGCGCACGCCGCTCGGGGAGACGCGGATCGTCGCCAAGGTCCGGCAACCGTCCTGGTACCCGCCGGAGTCGGTCCGCACCGAGCACGCCGAGAGGGGCGACCCGCTGCCCAAGGTCGTGCCTCCGGGCCCCGATAATCCGCTCGGGGCCTTCGCCATGCGTCTCGGGGTCGGCGGCGGCAGTTATCTGATTCACGGAACCAACAATCCGCTGGCCGTCGGCATGGCCGTGACCCATGGCTGCATCCGCATGTATCCGGAGGACATCGAGAAGCTCTTCCCCCTCGTTCCCGTCGGGACGGAGGTGCGCCTGATCAATGAGCCGCTGAAGATCGCCTGGGAGAACGGCGAGCTGCTCATCGAGGTACATCCGCCGGTCGATGCCGAGGGACAGTCGGTGGAGCCGGACCTGGAGGCCTTCTCGCAGCTGCTCGAGCAGGAGCTCGGCAAGGACACGGCTGCGATCCACTGGGACCTGGCGCGCGAGACCCTGCAGGCTGCGAAGGGCATGCCGACCCTGGTTGGCCTGGCCGCCTCACCGGCACCGCAAGAGTCAGGAAGCGCGACGCAGTAGATCTCTAGAAAGGTCCGTACAGGACACGGACGAGATCCAGAACCAGCGCCTTTACCAGCTCCGTGTTGACATCGGCGATCGGGTAATCGCCCAGCGCACTGCCGCCACGGCCGTCGGAGGTATTGCGCTCGAAGTGGATGCGCTGAGCCTGGCGGTCCACCCTGGCCCGGACGAATGGGTAGCCCCCGAAACCATGACCCAGGCGCGCGTGCCTGCTGACGGGGATGTCGATGCGCGCCTCGCCCGCCTCGGTCGGGACTCTGGCGGCCACACCGCGCTGGTTGAGCGCCTCCGCCATCTGCTGAAGCGCGGGGAGAATCACCCCCGCGAGGCACTCGGCGGCGGCCTGGTTGAAACTCGCCTCGGCCGCGGTCTTGCCGGCGGTCTCGCTGCGCGCCTGCGCCACGCGAGTGTTGTGGTGGGCGAAGATGGCGTCGAGTTCCTGCTCGATGTCTTTGGCCATGGGCGATAGCTTACCTCGGGAGCGCGCGCGTGATGGTCGGCGTCGCCGGGGTTCGATGTCCATCGAACCTGGCCGGCGGGAGCCGAATGGCCTATGTCCGGCGTGGTTCGGCGCATAGCGAAAGCAGGGTAGGGTCCCGCCCGGTGGCAGAACTCAACTGGACAATTTCGGGCGCGGAGACCCTGGCGGCGCGCGCCGCCGAGTGGAATGAGCTGATTGCTACGGCCCGCTATCCGCCGTTCCTGCGCACCCAATTTCTGCTGCCGGCGCTGGCTCCTGGTGGCAAGTGGGAACCGACTCTGGCTTCGCTCGGGCGCGCACTACCGGGCATGGTGCTGAGCGTGAGGGTTACTCAGCAGGACCCGCGGCTCGCGGCACACGCTGACTCGGCGATCATTCTCAAGACCACCTACGACGAGAGTCTGAAGGGTCTTTCGCCGGGGCAACTGCCGTAGGGCCAGTGCCGCTTCAAGAACTCGCGATGACTCGTCCCGACATCGTCAGAGCGGGTGGCTCGTCATCCCAAATGTCTGGATTTGTCTGCGAGAGCCACATTCGCAGCAAGACATCATAGTCCCAAACGGCGCTGGGGCTCGTGGTGGCCAGACCCTCAAACTCGGCGTTCAAGTAGCTGTAAGGCGCAAGGCAGCCAGCGATTGAGAGCCAGACATCATAGACATTGAATGATCCGTCCAGATGAGGCGTCAAGTAGCCGTTCCCTGTACAGCCTGAACTTGGGCTTTGGAAGGAGAGGTATCCATAAGCGTCGATGCTGATAATCGTGTCGCCGGCCTGCGCGAAGTCAGCGAGCTCCTCCCGGTATTGGCCCGCCAGGCCTCCCGGCGTTGCAGGCAAGTCGTAGTTGCTCCAGGCAGTCAATTTCACCGGCCATGTAACCTCGCTGCTGGGGTCCGTGGCCGTGCGTACCACGATCTCTCCTTGCAGATTGCCAGATTGAACCGAAAAGCTATGTTTGGCGTGCTCGACCGCACCGCACCACAAAAAAGGGTCCTCCAGACCCGAACATCCCTGGCCAAATACGAGATCGTTTCCGTCAACCGTCGTCTGCGGTGCCATCGTGCCGACCAGCTGCGCGGAAGCGGTAGGTATGGATGATTGGACCGTGCCGTCAGAAACATACGGACCGCCAATGTACAGTCGAACAAGGCCGTCGGCTGTGATTAGCGCGTCGCCGTAGTAGTCGACTCCATCAATCGTCACCGTGCCGACGTAGCGTCCCTGCCGGGCGTCCCCGGATATAGATGGACCGGTTGCGGATGGCGCGGTAGCCGAAGGCAAGGATTCGGCGATTTGGCCGTCTCCGTTCCCTCCGCAGCCTACTAAGGCCGCGACGAATGGGAGGGCAAGAAAGAGACTGGCCAGAGGTGTGCACGTCATAGATGCCAGAGTCCGGTCAGGCGAGCATTAGGGCAAGCTGCAAAGTACGGCATCACCTCGGAATCAGACCTCGTGCCGTGTAATGCCGCGACCCAGGGGCTTGGGAGCTCGAATCTCTCCGCGCGCACCAAACTACCGTGGGCAAGATCAACCTCAGCCAGGTCTTTGCCGGGCAGAGGGTCGGAGTGAAACAGGTCGAGGAGAAGATCTGGCTGGTCAGCTTTATGCGCTACGACTTAGGCTTCTTTGACCACGAGACATGTCGGATCGAGAGCGCGGATTCCCGCGCCGCCTGCGGCGGCGGTCGGGAGTTCTCACCCGACTGACCGCCGGCAACTGTCCTCGGGCTCCTATTTTCTGAAAACACTGCGCGCCCGGAGAGATTCGAACTCCCGACCCTCAGGTTCGAAGCCTGATGCTCTATCCAACTGAGCTACGGGCGCGGCGCGCGGATTCTACTGCGGGGCCGCGCGGTGCGCCTAACAGGGGCCCGGGTTCGCCAAGCACCGGGGGAAGCGGCAGAATGCGCGGCGGCACGCCACGGGGGTAATCCATGTCCACGCTCTCCAGACGCACCTTTGTCGGACTCACGGCGGCGGGCGCGGCGCTCGCAGGCGCACGCGCGGTGGCTGACAAGCCCGCGGTCCCGGGGCTCGCCTCGCTCACCCGCAACGCGCAGCCGATCAGCGCGGTGGAGCATGGCACGCGCCTCGCCAAGGCTCAGAGCCTGATGCAGCAGAAGAAGATCGCCGCGTTCCTCGTCGAGTCCGGCGCCTCGCTCGAGTACTTCACCGGCATCCGCTGGCATCGCACCGAGCGGACCACCGCGGCGCTGATTCCGGCCGAAGGCCGCACGGTCGTGGTGACCCCGTACTTCGAAGAGCCCTCCATCCGCGAGACGCTCAAGGTCGCCGCAGACGTGCGGCCGTGGAAAGAGGACGAGAGTCCCTTCGAGCTGCTGGCCGGCGCGCTGCGCGAGCACGCGGCCGGGACGCTCGCCGTCGAGCCGACCACGCGGCTCTTCATCGTGGATCGCATGTCGAAGGCCGCGGCGAGCCCGCCGCCGGTCGTGCCCGGCGATGAGCTCATTCGCGCCTGCCGGATGCACAAGTCGGCGACCGAGATCGCGCTGATGCAGGCCGCCAACGACGTCACCATCGCGGCGCTCAGGTACACGCACGCCCACGTCGAGGCCGGCATGAGCGGCCCCGACATCTTCGCCATGATGGTCGGCGCGACCCAGGCGCTCGGGGGCGCGCATGAGTTCACACTCGTGCTGCTCAACGAGGCGAGCGCCTTTCCGCACGGCTCGATCAAACCGCAACAGGTGCGCGCGGGGTCGGTGGTACTGGTCGATACCGGCTGCAGCGTCCATGGCTACCAGTCCGACATCACCCGCAGCTGGGTCTTTGGCGCGGCCTCCGCGCGCCAGCGGGAGCTGTGGAACACGGTGAAGCGCGGTCAGGAGCTGGCGCAGGAGACGGCCAGGCTCGGCGTGCCCTGCGGCAGCATCGACAAGGCGGTGCGCACGTTCTACGAGCAGAAGGGCTGGAGCCGCGATTACGGCCTGCCGGGCCTCTCGCATCGCACCGGCCACGGGATCGGCATGGAGGTGCACGAGGCGCCGTATCTGGTGCGTAACGACAGCACGCCGCTCGAGGCAGGCATGTGCTTCTCCGACGAGCCCGGAATCTACGTTCCCGGCGAGTTCGGCATCCGCCTCGAGGATTGCTGGTACATGACCGAGCGGGGGCCGAGGCTCTTCACACCGCTCGCCAAGTCGCTGGACGAGCCGGTCTGAGCACTCAGGATCAGTGACCCGACCCGGGTTGCGGTGACGTATTGTTGACGTGCACCGTGGGGCTCGGGGTCTTGGGCAGACCCTGCTGCGCTTCCCACTCGCTCTCGCTGACGCACATGGAGCCGATGTGCGTGCCGGTCGGGGGCGTGGTGGGACAGAAGATCGTCCGGTCGCTGGTGCTGATCACCCGGTAGCCAGCCGCCTGCGCGGCCGCGATGTTGGCTGCGTGTCGCTCCGGAGTTCTCGGCGTAGCGGGCTGAGAGGCACACCCCGCCGCGAGCAGGACCATCAGAATCGTGAAAGACAGGCGCATCGGTGCAATTCTACCGGCGCCCCGGCTGGCGCTCCAGTGCAAAGCGGCGCACGGCGCCCTCAGCTCGGCGCGATTCCCTCGGGAGACGC
>Ga0335083_10000736_pt1 | contig 47505 bp, 37 predicted proteins | sample Lox_Sample_42_FD_206716 | JGI IMG/M metagenome (GOLD analysis project Ga0335083, IMG submission 206716) | Soil microbial communities from Loxahatchee National Wildlife Refuge, Florida, United States - Lox_Sample_4.2 | ecosystem: Environmental > Terrestrial > Soil > Wetlands | place: USA...
GGTGTGGATGGCGTGGACCCCAACCCGATCGTCGTCCTCGGCGGCAGCGACCAGGAGCGCGCCGCGATCGTCGCGCAGCTCGTCGCGAGCGGGCTGGCGGCACGCGCGGCGACGCAGATCAGCGCGCGCGATGCGCTTCCCGCGCTGCTCGTGGTCGGCGGCGACAACGTCGTCGAGATCATCGGCCAGGCACGCGAAGTGCCGCTGCTCGCCGACGTGCCGATCCTCGCGATCGTGCCGGCGATTCCCGCCACCGCGATCGCGCAGGCGCTCGCTGCGGGCGCCACCGACGTCGCGACGCTGCCGGTCGTGTCGGCGGTGCTCGCCGCGCGCTGCCGCAACCTCGCCCGGCTGTCGCGCCGCGACGCGGCCGGGGCGCAGGCGCTCGCGCGCATCAACGACATCCTCACCGCAGCCGGCGACGACGCCGAGGCGCTCGTGCAGGTGCTCCAGCTGACCGCGCAGGTGCTCGCGTTCGATCGCGCGTCGCTCGTCGCGCACATCGAGGGCAGCGACCACGCGTTCGTGATCGCCGCGAGCGACGCCGAGCCGCTGTCGCGCTTCACGCTCGTGATCGCGGAGTACCCCGAGGTCGCCGAGGCGATGCGCTCCGGCCAGCCGCTGTTGATCGAAGACACGCAGGCGCATCCGCTCGTCGCGTCGATCGCCGAGAACCTGGCGTCCCGCCGCGTCCACGCGATCGCGGTGTTCCCCGTGCAATGGCGCGCGCGCTCGCTCGGCGCGATCCTGCTGCGCAAGCACGTGCCCGGGCTTTCGCACGTCGGTCCGCGCGGCGTCGAGCTCGGCAAGCTGATCGCGAGCATCACCGCGGCGCACCTGCGCCACGGCGCCGTGCTCGAGAGCCTGCGCGACCAGACGCACCGCATCTCTCGCGCGCGCTACGAGGCCGAGCGCCGGCTGCGCGGCATCGACTCGCTGAAGGAGCACTTCGAAGCGGGCGCCGACGGCGTGGTCGTGCTCGACGACGCCGGCCGCATCCTGTTCGTCAATCGCGCAGCCGAGCGCATCACCGGCTTCGCGCGCGACGGCTTGCTCGGCAGCGAGCTCGTCGATCTCGTGCCGAGCGAGCAGCGCACGCTGATCCAGGGCGCGATCGCCCGCGTGCTCGCCGGCGTCAACGTCGAGTCGTTCGATCTCGACGTCACGACCACGTCGGGCACGCCGGTGTGCGCGAGCGTGTCGACGTCGACCGTGCTCGCCGGCACCGGCGCCGTGATCCTGTCCTTCCGCGACGTCACCGCCGAGCGCGCGCTCGAGACCGAGCTGCGGTCGACGAAGGAATTCCTCGAGCGCCTGATCGACTCGACCGTCGACGCGATCATCGCCGCCGACCTGCGCGGCAACATCATCCTGTTCAACCAGGGCGCCGAGCGGCTGTTCGGGTTCCGCGCGCGCGACGTGATCGGCGCGAAGCCGGTGTGGGAGCTGTACGAAGAAGGCGGCGCGCGCCAGATCATGCGCATGCTGCGCTCGACGTCGTACGGCGGCGTCGGCCGGCTCGAGCAGACCCGCCGCGAGGTGCGGATCGCGAGCGGCGAGACCGTGCCGGTTTCGCTCACCGCGTCGATCGTGTACGAAGGCGAACGCGAGGTCGCGACCGTCGGAATCCTCGCCGACCTGCGCGAACGCATCCGCATGGAGCAGCGCCTGCTAGATGCACAACAAAAGTTGCAGCTGTCGGAGAAGCAGGCGCTCGTCGCCGAGCTCGCCGGCGCGGCCGCGCACGAGCTCAACCAGCCGCTGACGTCGATCATGGGCTACGCCCAGCTCATCCAGCGCCAGTCGCCGGCCGAGGCGCCGCACCAGCGCGCGGTCGGCGTGATCCTCGCCGAAGCCGAGCGCATGGCCGGCATCGTCAAGAAGATCGGCCGCATCACGAAGTACGAGACGACCGACTACGTCGGCAGCGCGCGCATGCTCGATCTCGATCGCGCGGCCGCCGATTCGATGGAAGCGATTCCGGTGCAAGTCGAGAGCCCCGACGACAGCAAGACCGGCGAGTTCTCCGCGGTCGCGCCGCCGCCCGACGCGCCGCCGCCGGCCGATCCGCAGAACACGCCGTCGCTCGCCGATCTCGGTGCGCTCGCCGACCGCTCGGGAGGCGTGAAGCCGTGAGCCTCGTCGCGCCGACCGACGCCGCCGTGCTCGCCGTGCTGCGCGAGCTCGGCGCCGAGCTGCCGTTCGCGACCAGCGAATCGGTCGCGGCCGAGCGCGTGCTCGGCGTGCTCGCGAAGCTGTTGCCCGGCCGCGCGCTCGCGATTCGCGCCCTCGATCTGCGCACGCGCGATCCGGCGCGCGCGTACGTGCGCGGCGCGCCGCTGCGCGATCACGCCGCGGGCGAGGGGGTCACGCTGACGCAGCCGGCGCTCGATCGCGCGCGCTTGAAGAGCGCGGTCGCGGCCAGCGCACGGCTCACCGCGCGCGAGCGCTGGGACTCGCCGTTCACCGGCATGGCGACCGGCTTCGCGATCGCGCTGGCCGCGGGCGGCGAGCTGTACGGCGTGCTCGACGTCGGCTATCCGCCGGGCGCGGAAGGCGAGCTCGCCGCGCACGACGAGGCCGCGATCGCGCCGATCGCGAACGGGCTGTCGATCGCGCTGCGCACGCTTCGGCTGCAGGAAGACGCGAGCGGCCTCCGCGATTACCAGGCGCGCCTGCTCGACAGCGCGAACGCGTTGATCATCGGCATCGATCGGTCGTGGCGGATCACGGTGTGCAACCGCGCGCTGCTCGAGCTGACCGGCGCGACGCGCGACGACATCCTCGGCCGCGACGTGCGCGACTTCATCCCGGCCGACCAGCGCCCGCAGCTGACCACCCTGTTCGCCGCCGCGCTTTCCGGCCAGCACCACGCCGCGATCACGGTGATGCTGCCGACGCGCCGCGGCGCGCCGGTGCGCACCGTGTGGAGCGTCGCGCCGGTCGGCCGCGCCGGCCAGCCGGGCGGCCCGATCGACGCGATCGTCGCGATCGGCCAGGATCAATCGAAGGTCGATCTCCTGCAGCAGCAGATCGTGCGCGCCGAGCGGCTCGCCACGCTCGGCGAGCTCGCGGCGGGCGTCGTTCACGAGCTCAACAACCCGCTGACGTCGATCACGGTCTACGCCGAGTACCTCGTGCGCAAGGCCGAGGCCGCGGGCGGCGACGCGGCCGACATCGAGAAGCTGCGCCGCATCGGTGCGAGCGCGCAGCGGATCCTGCGATTCTCGCGCGACCTCGTGCAGTACGCGCGGCCGAGCGGCAGGGAGCACGAGGCGGTGGATCTGTCGGCCGTCGTGCGCCAGTCGGTGTCGATCTGCGAGCATCTCGTGGAGCGCGGCGGCATCGCGCTGTCGGTCGATCTCGATCCCGAGCTGCCCATCGTGCAGGCGGTCGGCGGCCAGCTCGAGCAGGTGCTGATCAACCTGATCACGAACGCGGTCCACGCGACCGAAGCGCGCGGGGTCGACGGCGGCAAGGTCGCGGTGCGCGCGCGCAAGGGCGAGGCCGGCGCGATCGTGCTCGAGGTGGCCGATTCCGGCCCGGGCGTGCCCGAAGATCACCGCGAACGCATCTTCGAGCCGTTCTTCACGACCAAACCCGATGGCAAGGGCACCGGATTGGGGCTGCCGATCGTGCGCAACATCGTCGAGCAGCACCGCGGGCAGATCTCCGTCGAGCGCAGCGAGCTGGGCGGTGCGCTGTTTCGCGTGACGATCCCTGCCGCGTAAGATAGTTGCGCTCCCGATCGGGGCTGATAGTGTGGCTTCCGACGATGAAGCCAGAAGTCATGCTCGAGCTCCTGGAAGGCGCAGCCGACCAGCTCGGGATCAAGGTCAGCTACGAGCCGCTGCAGACGAGCGGCATCTCGACGGGGCTGCGCGGCGGGCTGTGCCGCGTCAAGGGCGCCTACCGCGTGATCATCGACAAGCGCGCGACCGATGAAGAGCGCGTCGCCACGCTCGCGGCCGCGGTCGCCTCGTTCGATACCAGCGAGCTCGAGCTGCCGCCGCAGGTCCGCGAGGTCCTGCGCATGTACGTCGGCACCGGGCCGCGCCGCGCGGCGTGAGCTCGAACGGCTGCGGGCGGTGGAGCCTATGGCAATCCCGACGAGCTGCTCTAAGCTTGCCTAAGGGATGACCAGGATCGCGCTCGTGCTCGTGGGGCTCGCAGTTGTCGCGTGCGAAGGCAGCAAGTCGCACGAGCTCGACCACGATCGCATCCACGTGATCGACAACGCCCGCCTGCGCACCGACACGGTCGGCGAGGGCAAGTGGGAAGAGCAGGCGACGTTCGTGCTCGTCGACGCCGCGAACGACGCGGGCGACGGCGCCTACGTCACGCTCGCCGGCGAGCTCGACGACGCGTCGGGCGGCAAGGTCGGCGACCTGCGCGCGCAGTCGCTGTGGATCCCGGCGGGCGAGCAGCGCACGTTCGCGCTGGTCGATCGCGAGCACAAGCCGCGGCCGACGGCCGCGGGCGCGAAGCTGTTCGTGCGCGGCGCGACCGCGCCGGCGTCGCCACCGCCGGCGAGCGTCGGCGAGCAGCGCCAGCTCGTCGACCAGGGCCGCATCGTCGTGCAGGGCACGCTGCACAACACCGCGCCGCGCGCCGGCAACATCATGGTGATCGCGTCTTTTCACGATGGCGACGGCCGGCCGATGACCCGCCCGTTCTCGATGGTGCCGATCGACGGCAACGGCTCGCAGGCGGTGCAGTTCGTCGGCCCGCCCGGCTCGAAGCAGGGCGCGATCTTCGTCGGCGATTCGGTCTACTGACGGTCAGATCCGGCCGAGCAGCCCCGACAGGTACGGATCGTTGGCGACCAGCTCGGTCAACAGCTCGCGCAGCTCGGCGCGCTCGCCCGGCTCGAGGTGCTGGCTGCCCGCCATCTGGTCGACCATGCGGTCGACCGCCTCGCGCGCGGTGAGCTTGCCGGCCGCGACGTCGGCCGCGATGCGATCGAGCTCGCCCGCGCCGGCGCGCTCGCCGCGCTCGACCTCGGCCGACTCGCCGATCTCGTCCGCTTCGCCGGCGCCTTCGGTCGCGCCGGGGCCGTGCGGGCCTTTCGGACCGCCGATGCCGCCTGGGCCGCCGACCGAGCTCATGTGGTTCTCGCAGGATACCCGAATCCGTGCCAACGCATGCCGGGCTTATCGACCAGCGCGCGGAAAGGTTGCGTGCAAGTATTGCCGCGATGCGCACCCTGTCCGGCTTGCTGCTCGTGGCCGCCGCTTGCGGCGGTAAGTCCGCTCCACCGAAGCCGCCCGGGCCGCCGGCGATCGCCCCCGAGTTCGGCGCGACGCGCTGGATCCCGGCCCAGCCGACCTACGTGTTCACGGCGAAGAGCCTGCACGCGCTCGAGGGCGCGGCCGCCGGGATCGCGTCGGCGGACGACGTCAAGGCGGCGCTCGCACAGGCGACCGACGCCGGCGTGGACGTCGACGGCGGCGTCGCGCTGTTCTCGGAAGGACTCGATCCCACGGTCGTCGTTCACCTCGCCGCGCCGGACAAGACGCAGAAGCTGTTCGCGCCGTTCGCGCCCGCACCGTGTCCGAACAACATCTGCACGCACGCGTTCGGCGACGTTTCGGTGTCGTGGAGCATCGACCACGACTGGTTGTGGGTGCACGTCACGCTGCCCGGATCGCCCGTCGGCTCGGACTGGTTCGAGCACAGCCACTCGCCCGGCGCGGCGTCGTGGGCCGAGCACTGGCGGTTCGCGATGGAGCTCGCCGGCAAGCTGCGCGCCGGCGGGGGCAGGTTGATCGGCTTCGTCGATCCGCACGGGCTGCTCGCACGGCTCGGCCCGCGCGCCGGTGCCGCGCTCGCGTGCGCGAAGCTGGTCGAGCCGGTGCAGCGCATCGGGTTCGCGTTCGACGGCGGCCTCGATCACGTCGACGCCCGGGTGTCGTTCGAGCTCGGCCCGGCGTCCTCCGAGGTCCAGCACGCGCTGCTGCCGCCGCCGGCTGGCTGGGCGACCACGTTCGCGTCGGCGCCGATCGCGGTGCAAGACAACGTCGATCTGAACGCGGTCGTCGCGTGGCTCGCGCCGTGCGCGGCGATCACCGGTGGCGACCTGTCGATGCTGACGTCGGCCGGCGTGCGCGCCGGGCGGATCGGGCTGCTGTCGGCGATCGATCCCGAGCATCCGCTCGACGGCCGCGGCGCGGTCGCGCTCGACCTCGCGAACAACAAGGCCATCGCCTCCGTGCTCGATCGCGTGCCGATGCGCCGGATGCTCGAGCACGATCGCGACTTCGGCTCGCTCCATGGCCATCGCATCTCGATCCCGACCAAGGGTTCGGTCGACTATTTCCTGGACGATCACGTCGCGCTCGCCGCGATCGGCGACGGCATGCTCGAGCAAGTCGTCGCGGGCGCTCGGCCGGCCGGCGAGCCACCGCTCGTCGCGCTCGACCTGCACCCGCAGGTCCTTCCGACCTCGGTGTGGTCCGGCATGCTCGATACCCTCGGCGTGCCGCGTTTCAACGCGCTCGTCGCCGAGCTGTCACGTTGGCAAGATCTCCATGTCGGCCTGTCGCTCGACGGCAGCGCGCTCGTGCTGCAGCTGGCTGGCAACCGAAAGTAGTGTGGGGTAGGGTTCGCGCCGTGGCTCCCCCTCCGGTCGTCCGCTTACGCGACGTGACGAAGAGCTACGGCGCCGGTGCCGCGCGCACGCAGGTGCTGCGCGGGATCAGCCTCGACGTCGAGCAAGGCGAGCTGATCGCGCTCGTCGGCCAGTCCGGCTCGGGCAAGTCGACGCTGCTCAACATCATCGGCGGCCTCGACCACCCCGACGCGGGCGAGGTCGAGGTGCTCGGCATGGACACGCAGCGCGCGAGCGACTCCAAGCGCGCGCAGCAGCGCAACGAGTCGATCGGGTTCGTGTTCCAGGCGTTCAACCTGCTCGATCACCTGAGCGTGCTCGACAACGTCGTGCTGCCGGCGTCGTTCTCGCGCAAGAACGGCGACATCGTCGAGCGCGGCAAGGAGTCGCTGCGCCGGGTCGGGCTGTCCGACTTCGCGCAGCGCAAGCCGGGCGAGCTGTCGGGCGGGCAGAAGCAGCGCGTCGCGATCGCGCGCGCGCTGTTCGGCCAGCCCAAGCTGCTCCTGTGCGACGAGCCGACCGGCAACCTCGACTCCGAGACCGGCAAGGAAGTGATCGAGTTCTTCCGCGAGCTCAACGCCAAGGACGGCGTCACGCTGCTGATCGTCACGCACGAGCGCCGCGTGTCGAGCGTCGCCAAGCGCGTGATCGCGATGCGCGACGGCATGATCGTCGAGACCACCGACGAGGCGCTCGCCGTGGCCGGCGGAGGGCCCGCGGGATGAGGAAGCGTAGTGCAGCGAGGTCCCTCGCGTGATGCCGATCGGCAACTGGTCGCGCATGGTCGTCGGCAACACCATGCGGTCGAGCCGGCACTTCATCCTGTCGGCGTTCGGCATCGTGATCGGCATCGCGACATTCGTCGTGTTCCTGGCGTCGACCGAGCAGGTGGCGGCCGTGCTCGAGAAGATCTTCCCGGTCGAGCAGGTCCAGGTCGTCGCGCCGCAGGTGTCGCTGCTCGGCAAGGACATGTCGAAGAAGCTCGACGACGCGATCGTCCAGAAGATCAAGGCGCGGCCCGAGGTCGATCCCGAGGACAAGCAGGCCGTGGTCCCGCGCATGAACCTGGTGTTCCCGGCGTTCGGCCGCGGCGACTTCGAGAACAACGACCTCAAGTTCGAGGTCGGTGGCTTCGCCGACGGCATCGCGCCCGAGTTCGTCGCCAACGACAAGGACCCGCGCATCAGCGAGCTGTTCAAGGACTGGGACGGCGACGCGACCGACCCGCACCGCGTGCAGTGCGTTCCGCCGCTGCCCGATCCGACCGAAGAAGTGATCCAGTCGCCGCGCGCGCCGATCGCCGGCAAGCAAGGCGGCCCCCAGCTCGACGCCGACGGCAAGCCGGTCATGGTCGACGGCCACCCGCTGTATTACAACCCGTGCCCCGAGCCCGACCGCTACTACTGCGACGAGGTCGACCACCGCTGCCATCACCGCGTGCCGATCGTGATGTCGCCGGCGATGATCGAGGTCTACAACGGCCAGTTCGCGAAGTCGCACGGCCTGCCGATCGCCGACGTCGACTTCGTCAAGTTCGTCACCGCGCGCGGCGGCCTGTCGGCGATGCGGTTCTCGATCGGCCTGGGCTCGACGACGGTCGCCGGCTCGAACACGCAGCTCAAGCGGCCGCCTCGCCGCGTCGAGGCCGTGCTCGTCGGCATCTCGCCGCACGCGATGCCGATCGGCATGACCATGCCGATCCAGTACATCGAGCGCTGGAACCGCGAGTACCTCGGCCAGGAAGCCGCGACGGCGTACTCGTCGATCATCGTCAAGCTCAAGGACCGCCACGACATCGCCGTGTTCGCGCAGTGGCTGCAGGACGATCTCGACCTCCGCCTCGAGGATTCGCTCGGCGAGAAGTTCGCGACCGCGATCTTCTACATCCGGCTCCTGCTGGTCGGGATCTCGATCGTCATCATCGTGATCTCGGCGATCAACATCGGCCACAACTTCTTCATGCAGATCAGCGAGCGCCGCCGCGAGCTCGGCCTCCTGCGCGCGGTCGGCGCCAGCCGCGCCGACGTGCTGCTCGTCGTGCTCGGCGAGGCCGCGCTGATCGGCCTGATCGGCGGCGCGCTCGGCATCCTGCTCGGCCTGGGGATCGGCCGGGGGGTCGACTGGTGGTCCGCGCACCGCGTCGCCCGGTTCCCGTTCAAGCCCGACAGCTGGTTCCACTTCAAGTGGTGGATCGTGCTGGGCGGGCTGACCTGCGCGGCCGCGTTTGCGGTCATCGGGGGCTACCTGCCGGCCCGCAAGGCGTCGCGGCTGGAGCCGGCCCAGGCGCTGACGCAGAATTAGTAAGGAAACCTCCCACTTCCAGGGCAGGATCCTTATGGCCCAAGGAAGTAAAATCCGATAGGGTCCCACCCAACAGGGGAACGGATCCGCAGCATCGTGAAGAAGCCGACTCCTTTCGGCAAGTATTACCTGCTCGAGCGGATCAACGTCGGCGGCATGGCCGAGGTGTTCCGTGCGAAGGCGTTCGGCGTCGAAGGCTTCGAGCGGCTGGTCGCGGTCAAGCGCATTCTCCCGAACATCGCGGAGGACAAAGAGTTCATCCGCATGTTCATCGACGAAGCGAAGCTCGCGGTGCAGCTCAATCACGCGAACATCGCGCAGATCTTCGACCTCGGCGTCGTCGACAACAGCTACTTCATCGCGCTCGAGCACGTGCACGGCCGCGACCTGCGCGCGATCTTCGATCGCTGCCGCCAGCTCGGCGAGCCGATGCCGACGTCGCAGGCGTGCTTCATCGTGATGAAGGTCTGCGAGGGCCTCGACTACGCGCACAACAAGCGCGACGCCGCGGGCCGCGAGCTGCAGCTGGTCCATCGCGACGTGTCGCCGCAGAACATCCTCGTCTCGTTCGAAGGCGAGGTGAAGATCATCGACTTCGGTATCGCGAAGGCGGCCGGCAAGGGCTCGAAGACCCAGGCGGGCATCCTCAAGGGCAAGTTCGGCTACATGTCGCCCGAGCAGGTGCGCGGCATTCCGATCGATCGCCGCAGCGACGTGTTCTCGTGCGGCATCGTGCTCTACGAGCTGCTCACCGGCGAGCGGCTGTTCGTCGGCGAGAGCGACTTCTCGACGCTCGAGAAGGTGCGCAACGTCGAGATCCTGCCGCCGTCGACGTACAACCGCCGCATCCCCGACGAGCTCGAGCGCATCGTGCTCAAGGCGCTCGCGAAGGATCCCGACGAGCGCTACGCGAACGCGATCGATCTCCACGACGAGCTGCAGGCGTTCGTCTACACGGCAGGCGAGTTCTACTCGCGCAAGGATCTCGCCGGCTGGATGAAGAAGACGTTCGGCCGCGAGATCGAAGAGGAGAGCGCGAAGCTCGAGAGCTATCGCCAGCTCAAGCCGCCGCCCGAGATGGCGCCGGCGGCGAGCGGCGCGACACGCGCGCCGGCCGGGACGCGCCCGCCGACGACGACCGCGCCGGTGCGCAAGTCGACGCAGTCGATGACGAAGCCGCCGCCGCCACCGCCGACCGCCGGCGTGCGCGTCTCGCAGCAGCTGCCGACCGCGCCGATCGCGAAGAAGGCCAAGCGCGAGGACTCGGGCGATCTCGCGTGGGACGACGACGAGCTCGAGACGCAGATCTACGACAACCCCGAGGACGATCCGAAGCGCCGCACCGGCTCGGGCAAGCAGCCGGTGCTGCCGCTGGCCGCGCCCCCGACGCCGGCGCCGGCGCCGTTCCAGGCGCAAGGGTCGCCGCAGCCGGTGGCGACGCCGGCCACGCCGACCCTCCAGCTCCAGCCGTCGCCCGCGTCCACGCTGACCGGCCACGCGCCGGCTCCGGGCGCGGGCTCGGGGCCGGATCTGTCGTCGCTGGTGTCGACCGGGCGCGACTGGGGCGCGCCCGCGCCGATGAACGGAGCGAACGGTGCGATCGCGGCCGCGATTCCGGGCACGCCGCCGCGGCCGCAGCCGGCGTTCGGCATGGCCGACGCGATGCCGATGGCGCCGCCGATGCCGGCGCACGAAGTCTCGGCGTCGGTGCCGTTCCAGCACGCCGATCCGATGTTCGCCAATCCGATGTCGTCGTTCGGATCGGGGATGCTCCAGCACAAGCGCAAGAGCTCGAGCATCCTCTACCTCGCGGTCGGCGGTGCCGCGCTCGCCGTCATCCTCGTCGTCGTGATCATCGCGGCGACGAGCGGCGGCGGCAAGAAGCCGCAGACGGCCGAGGTCGACACTCCGGGCAGCGGCAGCGCGCCGCCGCCGCCGGTCGCGCCGGCCGATCCGAACACGGGCTTCGATCTCTACGTGACGCCGGCGGGAACGATGACGTGGCGGCTCGACGGCGAGGCCCGCAAGGATCGCCTGCCGTCGCGCATCCGCGGCATCGCGCCGGGCGTGCATCAGGTCGCGATCGACGCGCCGCCCGGCTTCATGAGCCAGAACCAGGCCGTCACGGTCGAGACCGGCAAGGCGCCGAAGGTCGAGATCACGTTGACGCCGCTGTCGATCACGGGCGAGTTCGACAGCACGCCGCCGGGCGCGACCGTCACGCTGATCGTCGACGGCCAGCGCCAGCCTCTCGGCGCGTCGCCGCAGAAGACCCAGCTCGATCCGCGCAAGACGTATCAGGTGCTGTTCGAGAAGACCGGCTTCGTGTCGGCTAACCGCCCGATCGTGTTCTCCGGGCAGCTCGAAGAGAAGATCGCGGTCGAGCTCGAGAAGGCGGGCGGCGTGACGACCCCGACGCCGACGCCGACGCCGACGCCGACGCCCGAGCAGCATCCGACGGTCGTCGCGCATCCGACCGGCCCGGTGACGCGCCCGGACCACGGCGAGTCGCACCCGACGACCACGATCACGCACGCCGAGACCCCGACGCCGCGGCCCGAAACGCCGAAGCCCGATCTCCCCAAGCCGGACGTGCCGAAAGGCAAGGGCGTGCTGCTGCTGAGCTCGAAGCCGCCGTGCCAGATCTACATCGACGGCAGCGACAGCGGGTTCACGACGCCGCACAAGTTCCCCGACCTCGACGCCGGCCCGCACCGCGTCACGCTCGTGAACAACGAGTTCTCGATCAAGGAGACGTTCAACGTGAACGTGTCCTCCGACGTCCCGTCGAAGATGATCAAGGACTACTCGGATCGTCTTCCGAAGTAGCGCTCGCGTCGCGGTCGGCTCCGAACAGGTCGTGGCCGCCCGTCGCGAGGTCGTCGAGGTCGAAGCCGGGCTGGAGCCGGGCGCCGAGCAACACGAACATGGTGCGCGGCAGCTTCGGGCGCTCGGCATGCCACGCCGACTCGAACGCGTGCTGCTCGGCGTACATCTCCGACGCGAGCTCCGCCGAGTCGGAGTGCTCGAGCTCGGCCAGCTTGTCGAGCATGCGCTTGCGCGCGTCGATGTCGCCGGTGAGCAGGATCATCTCGCGCAGGTTCGCGATCGCCTGCTGCTGCTGGCCGAGCTTGGTGCGCATGTGCGCCGCCCAGGTCGCCGCCCACGCCGGCGCGCCCGGCTTGCGCAGCGCCTTTTCCATCCAGCTCGTGCCCTTCTCGTCCCACGCGCGGCGCAGGGCGGGATCGGTCGTCTTGAGGTCACCGGTGTAGATCTCGGCGGCGAGCTCGGGGATCTTGTAGTCGTCGGGGAACTCCGCGGCGCCGCGCTCGAGCACGTCGATCGCGTGCAGGAACGTGTCCTGGCCGACGCCGTACTCCGCGATCATCATCGCGTGCGCCCCGCTCACATAGATGCGCTTGAACTTCGGATCGAGCGCGATCACCGCGTCGACGACGCCGGCGATCGCCTGCCACGTCGCGTCGTTGCTGCCCCAGTAGCCGAGGAACCGCACCCACATCAGATCGGCCGCGGCCTCGCGGTAGCCGACGAACACGATCGGCGCGGCCACCGGCGACGGCGCGTAGGGCTCGGCGGCGGTCTCGTGCGGCCGCTCGGCTTCGGCCGCCAGCCCGGCGAGCCGTGCACCGCCGAGCGCGGCGACCGCGCCCGCGACGACCAGCCAGGACCTCATGACGCGACTGTAGCCGAAAACGAAAACGCCGCCGTGCGGCGGCGCGAACGCTCGAGTGCGCTCGGACTTAGTACGTGTTGGCGAGCGGCTTGGTCAGGACCGCCGACGGGTTACCCGACGCGTCGATCGAGCCGGTCAGCGTGTAGTCGCCCTCGACGCCGTCGCAGTCGGTGTCGCCGTAGCCCCACGCGGTATACGCGTTTCCGGCCGCGGCCGCGTAGCTGTACTGGTACGACGTCTCCTCGTCGATCGAGAAGTTCATGTCCTTCCACGTGCCGTCGCCCGTGAACTGCGTGGCATCGCCGGTGCACTTGCCGTTGACCGAAGGGCCCGCTACGCCGTGGCCACCGCCGACGCCGCCGCAGCAGTACAGGCCGGCCGCGGCGCCCTTGTTCAAGGGCAACATCGCGGCCGTGGTGCCGACGGTGAACTGCGAGCGCTCGCCGTACAGCACCTTCTGCTTCTTGCCGATCGCGTTCAGCTGCTCGCCGGCCTCGGTGGCGCGCGATTTCTTCATGTAGTCGAGGAACGCGGGGATCGCGACCGCCGCGAGGATGCCGATGATCGCGACGACGATCATCAGCTCGATCAGGGTGAAACCGGCGAGCTTCTTCTTCATCAGGGACCCTCCTTGGTGCGGCAATCGTCGAGCAAGGCCCGTGCCGCGCGCAACTTCCGGGCAAGACATGGCCCGGCGGCAGCGAGTGACGTTTTTTGTACGGCTCGGTGCCGTTCTTAGTCCTCGGGCTCGTCTTCGCCCTTGGGCTCGATGCCCAGCTTGTCCAGGCGATAGCGCAGCGAACGAAAGCTGATGCCGAGCAAGCCTGCGGCACGTTTCCTCACGCCGCTGGTTTGCTCGAGTGCGCGCTGGACCCACATCCGCTCGTAATCGGCGAGCAGGCGATCGAGGTCGACGCCCTCGGCCGGCAGGGCCGCCGCGACCTCCGGCGACGGCGCCCGCGGCGCGCGCAGCTCGGGCAGCTCGTCGGCGCCGATCTCGGTGCCCGCCGACAGCGCGACCGACCGCTCGATCAGGTTCTCGAGCTCGCGCACGTTGCCGGGGAACTCGTAGCTCTCGAGCCGGCGCAGCGCGGCGGCCGACATCCGCAGCATGCGGCCGTGCTCGTTGCCGAACCGGCGCAGGAAGTGCTCGGCGAGCGGCTGGATGTCCTCGCGGCGGTGGCGCAGCGGCGGGATGTGGACCTCGATCACGTTGAGCCGGTAGTAGAGGTCGGCGCGGAACGCGCCGCGCGCGACCTCGGCCTCGAGATCGCGGTTGGTCGCGGCGATCACGCGCACGTCGACGTCGAGCTCCTCGGACGCGCCGACCGGCTTGACCTTGCGCTCCTGGAGCGCGCGCAGGAGCTTGACCTGAAGGCCGAGCGACAGCTCGCCGATCTCGTCGAGGAACAGCGTGCCGCCATCGGCTTGCTTGAACAGGCCGGGCGTATCCGCGATCGCGCCGGTGAACGCGCCCTTCTTGTGCCCGAACAGCTCCGACTCCATGAGCTCCTCGGGGATCGCGCCGCAGTTGACCGCGACGAACGGCTTGTCGGCCCGCGAGCCTTCGCTGTGCAGTGCGCGCGCGACCAGCTCCTTGCCGGTGCCGCTCTCGCCGGTGATCAACACGCTCGTCTTCGCCGAGTGGATCTTGCCGATCAGCTCGAACACCTTCTGCATCGCGCGGCTCTTGCCGATCAGGCTGCCGAGCCGCGCGCGGCCCGCGACGCGATCGCGCAGCGCGAGGTTCTCCTCGAGCAACGCCTTCTTCTCGAGCGCGCGCGAGATCACCGCGTTGATCTCGTCGACCTGGAACGGCTTGGTCAGGTAGTCGTAGGCGCCGAGCTTCATCGCGGCGATCGCGGTCTCGGCCGTCGCATAGGCGGTGACGAGCACGACCTCGGGATCGATCGGAGCCGGCGTCTTGCCGGGCGACTCGGCGCGCCGCACGCCGCCCGACTTGATCGCGCGCAGGATCGCGAGCCCGTCGACCTCGCCCGGCATCTTGAGGTCGGTGATCACGAGATCGAACGGACGATCGCGCAGGCTCGACAGCGCCTCGCCGCCATCCTGGACGAGCGCGACCTCGTGGCCTTCGCGCCGCAAGCAGATCGCGAGGAACTCGCGCATCGACTTCTCGTCGTCGACGACGAGGATCCGCCCCATGCCGCGACTATGACACGGTTGGGCTATGCTGCGATCGTTGCAGGGGCGCGCGGCTCGCATCGCGTTCGACCACGGCGGGTTGCTCGTGCTCGCGGTCGGCATCCTGTACGTCTGGCTCGCGCCGGCCCACGTCGTCGACGTCGACAACGCCGAGTTCTCGACGCTGGGCGCGCTCGGCGGCGCCGCGCATCCGACGGGATATCCGACGTACGTGCTGTGCTTGCGCGCGCTGTCGTGGTTGCCGGCCACGACGCCGGCCCACACCGCGGCGATCGCGACGGCGCTGATCGGCACCGCATCGATCGCGATGCTGCATGCCGCTTGCCGTGCGTGGGGCGCGCGGCCGCTCGCCGCGACCGTCGCGTGCGCATTCGTCGCCGGCTCGCCGCTGGTGATGACGATGTACACGGAGGCCGAGGTGTTCGCGCTCAACGGGCTCGTCGTCGCGACGATCCTGTGGCTCGCCGCCGCGCACGGCCCGTTGCGCGGCATCGCGCGCGCCGCGGCGCTCGGGTTGGTCGCGGGGTTGGGCCTCGGCGGCCACGTGACGTGCGTGCTGGTCGCGCCGGTCGGGGTGCTCGGGGTCGTGCGCGGCGCGCGCGAGGCACGGCGCCCGCCGGCGGTCACCGATCCGCGCGCGAGCGCCGCTCCGGCGCGCGCGGCGATCGCAGCGCTGGCGGCGATCGGCGGCTGCGCGCTCGGCCTGTGCACTTACGCGTACCTGGTGGTCGCGCCGGTGCACGCCGCCTCGTGGGGGAGCTTTCACGGCATCTCCGACGTCGTCGACGCGTTCCTGCGGCGCGACTACGGCGGCCCCGGCGCGTTCGCGACGCGCGGCCAGGACGTGGCCGCCTCGACGAACCTCGGCGCGCTCGCCGCCTCGATCGGCCGCGCGTGGCTGTGGCTGCCGGCGCTCGCCGGGATCGCGGCGGCGATCGAGCGCATCGCGCGGCCCCGCGGGCGCGACGGCGAGCCGCGCTGGGGCTGGATCGCGTGGTTCGCGAGCTTCGTGCTCGCCGGGCCGCTGCTGGTCCTGCGCTTCGACATCCCGCCCGAAGGCATCGGCGCGTTCGTCGTGCACCGCTTTCACATCCTGCCGGCCGTGCTGCTCGCGATCCCGGTCGCCGACGCGTTCGGGCGGGTCTGGCCCGGCGTGCCGAGCCGGCTGATGCACGGCGCCGCGCTCGCCGTGTTCGCGGCGCTCGCGGGCACGAGCCTCGGCCACGTGCAGCGCGCGCACGCGCCGGCGGTCGAGTGGCAGGTGCGCGACATGCTGCGCTCGCTGCCGGCGTTCGCGGTCGTGATCGGTTACGACGACGACCTCGCGCGCGGCACGCAGTACCTGCAGGTCGCGCTCGGCGAGCGCACCGACGTCGACTACGTGCAAGAGCCCCAGCTGCGCCTGGCGTGGGTGCGCGCGCGGGTCGCCGCGCGCGGCCTCGCGACGACGGGGCTCGTCGACGACGCGCTCGCCAAGCACCGCCCGGTGTTCGTCCAGAGCTACGCGCGCGACGTGCTCGCGACGCACCCGAGCTATCCCTACGGCATCCTCGTGCGCGTGCTCGCGCGCGGCGAGCACGCGCCGTCGCTCGACGAGGTGGTCGCGATGAACCGCGCGCTCTACGAGCACCTCGAGCTGCCGTACGCGCGGCCGAGCGTCGACGACGAGATCCCGGCGGCGATCCACGAGCGCTACGCGGCGACCTGGCTCACGCTCGCCCAAGCCCTCGACGCGCGCGGCCGCGCGGCCGACGCCGACGACGCACGCGCGATGGCGACCGCGATCGGTCCGGTGCCATGAGGCTGCGCGCGTGGTTGCTCGACCGCGGCCTGTTGCTCGCACTCGGCGTGCTCGCGCTGTACGCGTGGCTCGCGCCGGCGCACGTCGTCGACGGCGACAACGCGGAATTCGCGACGCTCGGTGCGCTCGGCGGCGCCGCGCATCCGCCCGGCTATCCGCTGTACGTGCTGTGGCTGCGCGCGCTGGCCTGGCTGCCCGGCGAATCGCCCGCGCACACCGCCGCGCTCGCGACCGCGCTGCTCGGCGCGGCGTCGATCGCGATCCTGCACGCCGCGTGTCGCGCGTGGGGCGCGCGACCGCTGGCCGCGACGCTCGCGTGCGCGCTGTTCGCCGGCGCGCCGATCGTGATGACGATGTACAGCGAGGCCGAGGTGTTCGCGCTCAACGGCGTGATCGTCGGCGCGCTGCTCTGGCTCGCGGCCGAGCGTGGGCCGGTGCGCGGCGTCCGCCGCGCGCTCGCGCTCGGGCTGGTCGCGGGCCTCGGGCTCGCGAACCATCACACCTGCGTGCTGGTCGCACCGGTCGGGATTCTCGGGCTCGTGCGCGCGGTGCGCGAGAGCCGGTGGAGCGCGCTACCGATCGCGGCGGCGGGGCTCGCGGTCGGGCTGGTGCCGTACGCGTACCTGCTCGTCGCGCCCTCGCACCCCGGGTCGTGGGGTCAGGTCGACGGCCTCGGCGACGTCGTCGCGATGTTCCTGCGCCGCGACTACGGCGGGCCGAGCACGTTCGCGACCGCCGGCGACGCGGTGCCGGCGGCGGCAAGCCTCGCGGCGCTCGCCGACACGGTGGGCCGCACGTGGCTGTGGCTGCCCGCGCTCGTCGGCCTCGCGTCGGCGGTGCAGCGCGGCGTGCGGCGCGCCGACGGCAAGGAGCCGCGCGCCGGCTGGTGGGCACTGCTGGCCAGCCTCGCGCTGGCCGGGCCCGTGCTCGTCATGCAGTTCAACATCGCGCCCGAGGGCGTCGGCCGCTACGTCGTCGATCGGTTTCACCTCCTGCCCGCGCTGTTGCTCGCGATCCCGGTCGCCGACGCGATCGATCGGCTGGCGCCGGTGGCCGCTCGCTCGCTGCCGCGGGCACCCGCCGCGCTCGGCCACGCGCTCGCGCTCGGCGTGCTCGCCGCGGTCGCGGGCACCGCGCTGCCGCACGTCGCGCGCGTGCACGCGCCGGCGGTCGAGGAGCAGGCGCGCGGCGTGCTGCGTGCGTTGCCGGCCGACGCGATCGTGTTCGGGTTCGACGACGACCTCGCGCTCGGCATCGACTACGTGCAGCTCGCGCTCGGCGAGCGGCGCGACGTCGCCTACGCGCACGTGCCGATGTTCGGCCGCGGTTGGTACCGCGCGCGTGCCGCGAGTCGCGGGCTGCAGATCGGCGACCGCTACATCGATCGCGCGCTCGCGACGGGCCGTCCCGTGTTCGTGCAGCCGTTCGCGCGCGACGTCGTCGCCGCGTTCCCGCACTATCGCGTCGGCATCCTCGTGCGCCTGCTCCCGCGCGGCACCGCCGTGCCGCCGCTCGACGACGTGATCGCCGCGAACAAGGCGTGGCTCGCGAGCCTCGAGCTCGACTACGACCGGCCGGGGCCCGACGACGAATGGCCGACCGCGATCCATCGCCGCTACGCGCGCACGTGGCGAGAGCTCGCCGCCGAGCTCGCGGCGGCCGGTCGCCGCGACGACGCCGAGTGGGCGTCCGAGGTCGCGCGCGAGATCGGGCCGCGGCCATGAGGAAGACGCTGCTCGACCGCGGTGGCCTGCTCGCGCTCGCCGCGTTCGCCTGCTACGCGTGGCTCGCGCCCGCGTACGTGGTCGACGGTGACAACGCGGAGTTCTCGGCGCTCGGCCAGCTCGGCGGCTGCGCGCACCCGTCGGGCTACCCGGTGTACGTGCTGTGGCTGCGCGCGTGGTCGTGGCTGCCGGTGTCGCCGGCGCGCGGCGCGGCGATCGCGACCGCGCTGCTCGCGGCGGCGTCGATCCTCGCGCTGCACGCGGCGTGTCGCGCGTGGGGAGCCAGGCCGCTCGCTGCGACGATCGCGTGCGCGCTGTTCGCGGGCGCGCCGCTGCCGCTCGCCCTGTCGAGCGAGGCCGAGGTGTTCGCCGGCAACGATCTCGCGGTCGCGTGCGTGCTGTGGCTGGCCGCGCGCGGAGGTCCGGTCCGCGGCTGGCGGCGCGCGGCGGCGCTCGGCGTGGTCGCGGGCCTCGGCCTCGCGAACCACCTGACGTGCGTGGTGGTCGCGCCGATCGGCCTCGTCGGCATCGTGCGTGCCGCGCGCGAGAGCCGGTGGACGACCGCGTTGCCGATCGCGCTCGGCGGCCTCGCGCTCGGGCTCGCTCCCTACGCGTACCTGTTCGTCGCCGATGACACCGCCGCGTCGTGGGGGAAGGTGCACGACCTCGGCGGGCTCGTCGACATGTTCCTGCGGCGCGACTACGGCGGCAGCGGCGCGTTCCTCGCGAACGGCGACGCCCAGCCGGTCGCGGGCGCGAACCTGGGCGCGCTCGCGACCACGCTCGCGCGCACGTGGCTGTGGCTGCCCGGCGCGCTCGGCGTGGCGATGCTCGCGTGGCGCACCGCGCGGCCGCGCGAGGGCGAGACCCGGATCGCGTTCGCGGCGCTCGCGGCGTCGTGGCTGATCGCGGGCCCGCTGCTGGTCACCCGCTTCGACCTCGAGCCGACCGACCTCGGCCTGTACGTGGTCGAGCGCTTTCACCTGCTGCCCGCGCTCGTGCTCGCGATCCCGGTCGCGCTCGCGCTCGACGAGCTCGCCGCGCACCTGCCGCGCCTGCGCGCGCTCGCGCGGCCGGCCGCGCCGATCGCGGCCACGCTCGGGTTCGCCGCGATCGCCGGCAGCTCGCTCGCGCGCGTGCAGCGCGTGCACTCGCCCGCGTTCGAACACTACGTGCGCGACACGATCGCGACGCTGCCGCCCGGCGCGGTCGTGCTCGGCGGCGGTGACGAGCTCGTGTTCGGCGGCATGTACATGCAGGCCGTGCTCGGCGAGCGCCCCGACGTCACGCTCGTGTCGTGGCACATGTTCGCGCGGCCGTGGTATCGCGAGCGCGCCGCGCGCCGCGGGGTCTCGGCCGACGAGGTCAAGGCGCCGTACCCGGTGCGGATCGCGCTGCACGTGCTGGCGAGCGGCCGGCCGCTGCTGGTCGGCCGGCTCGAGACCGAGGTGCTGCAGGCGTTCCCGAGCTATCCGTACGGGACGTTGATGCGCGTGCTGCCGAGGTCGAGCGCGCCGCCGAGCCTCGACGAGGTCGTCGCGATCAACCGCGACCTCTACGGCAAGCTCGAGCTCGATTATCCGCGGCCCGGGCCCGACGACGAATGGCCGGCGACCATCCACGTGCGCTACGCCTACACGTGGCGGCTGCTCGCGCGCGTGCTCGCGAAGGCCGGCCGCCGCGACGACGCCGCGCGCGCGCTCGAGCTCGCGCGCGAGATCGAGCCGGTGCCGTGAACACCATTGGGCTATGCTGCGATCGTTGGCCGGGCGCGTAGCTCGCATCGCATTCGAGAAAGGCGGGCTGCTCGTGCTCGCCGTGCTCGCCGCCTACGTCTGGCTCGCGCCCGCGCACGTGGTCGACGGCGACAACGCCGAGCTCTCGACGCTCGGCGCGCTCGGCGGCGCGGCGCATCCGCCCGGCTATCCGCTCTACGTGCTGTGGTTGCGCGCGACCGCATGGCTGCCCGGCGCCACGCCCGCGCACACCGCGGCGATCGCGACCGCGATCCTGGGCGCGCTGTCGATCGCGATGCTGCACGCCGCGTGTCGAGCGTGGGGCGCGCGCCCTCCCGGGGCGGCGCTCGCGTGCGCGCTGTTCGCGGGCGCGCCGGTCGTGGCTCAGATGTACAGCGAGGCCGAGGTGTTCGCGCTCAACGGCCTGGTCGTCGCCGCGGTGGCGTGGCTCGCGGCCGCGGCCGGGCCGGCGCGGGGCTGGGCACGCGCTGCGGCGCTCGGCCTGGTCGCCGGGCTCGGGCTCGCGAACCAGCTGACCTGCGTGCTGGTCGCGCCGATCGGCGTGCTCGGTGTCGCGCGTGCCGTGCGCGAGCGTGGCTGGTTCGTTCTGCTCGCGGCGTGCCTCGGGCTCGCGATCGGCCTTTTGCCGTACGCGTACCTCCTGGTCGCGCCGGTCCACGCCGCCACGTGGGGCGATCTCCATGGCGTCGCCGATCTCGTTCCGATGTGGCTGCGCGCCGACTACGGTGGCCCGACGACGCTCGCGACGCAGCGCGGGGACGTGTCGGCGTGGGCGAGTCTCGCGGCGCTCGCCGAGACGCTCGGCCGGACGTGGCTGTGGCTGCCCGCGCTGGCGGGCGTCACCGCGGCGATCGGCTACGCGGCGCGCACGCGGGACCGGCGCGAGCCGCGCGCGAGCTGGATCGCGTGGCTCGCGAGCTTCGTGCTCGCGGGGCCGGTGCTGGTCGCGCGCTTCAACATCCCGCCGACCGGCACCGGGCGCTGGGTCGTCGACCGCTTTCACCTGCTGCCGGCGCTGCTACTCGCGATCCCGATCGCGTGCGTGCTCGATCGCGTGGTCGCGCGGCTGCGCGCGCCACTCGCCGCCGGCCTCGCGGTCGCGGTGTTCGCGGCGATGCTCGCAGCTTCCCTGCCGCGGCTCGCGCGTGTGCACGCGCCGGCCGTCGAGGATCAGGCGCGCACGATGCTCGCGAGCCTGCCGGCGTGCGCGGTGATCATCGGCGCGAGCGATGACGTCGGCTCGGGCATCGACTACGCGCAGCTCGTGCTGGGCGTGCGACCCGACGTCCAGTACGTACGCGAGCCCATGCTCGGCCTCGCCTGGTACCGCGCGCGGGTCGCGTCGCGCGGGATCGCGCTCGACGGGATCGTCGATCACGCGCTCGACCAGGGCCGCGCGGTGTTCGTCGAGCGCCGTCACCCCGACCTGCTCGCGAAGTTCGCGCACTATCCGTTCGGCATCTTCACGCGGCTGATCGCGCCGGGCGCGCCGCGCCCGAGCGTGCGCGAGGTCATCGACCACAACCGCGCCCTGTTCGCGCAGCTCGCGAGCTACCCCCGGCCGCATGCGGACGACGAATGGCCCGCGCTCGTGCACGTCCGCTACGCGCGCGCGTGGCGCGAGCTGGCCGAGCTCGCCACCGCGAGCGGCGACGGCGAGGCCGCGGCGTGGGCCGAGGAGGCCGGGCGCGTGCTCGGACCCGAGCCGTGATCGCGCGGGTTCGCCGCGACCCGGGGCTCGCGCTGGTCTGGCTGGCGTGCGCGCTCGCGCTCGCGCTGTACGCGCCGACGCTCGGCGGCCAGCTGCTCGATCGCGACGACCGCTGGCTGTACGCCGACAACTGGATCGTGCGCGACGCGTCGCTCGACTCGCTGCAGACGATCGCGTTCGACACCACCCGGCCGATCCGGGCCGTGCTCGGTGCCGAGTACCTGCCGGTGCGCGACGTCGTCGCGCTCGCCGAGCACGCGGCGTGGGGGGCGTGGTGGCCGGGCTTTCACGCCGTGAACGTCGCGCTGTACGTCGCCGCGATCGCGCTGTGGTTCGCCGCTCTCGTCGCGCTCGGCATCGATCGCACGGTCGCCGGGCTCGCCGCGCTGGTGTGGGCCGTGCACCCGACGCACGCCGAAGCGGTGGCATGGCTCGCCGAGCAGAAGGGGCTGCTCGCGCTCGTGCTGACCGGCGCGTGCACGCTCGGCTATGCGCGATTTCGCACGGGCGGGCGCGCGCGCTGGCTCGTGCTCGCCGGGCTGGCCGCGGTCGCCGCGGTGTGGAGCAAGGCGCCGGCGGCGTTCGCGATCGCGGCGCTCGCGCCGCTCGAGCTGGTCGTGCCGGCGCCACGCGCATCGCGCCGGCGCAGCGCGCTCGCGCTCGCCGTGCTCGGCGCGGCGACCGCCGCCGCGTTCGTTCCCGTCGTCGTCGTCGCGCTGCGGCTCGGGGTGGTCGCGGCCGGCGCGCCCGCGCCGAGCGGCTGGCTCGCGACGGTGCTCGGCGGTCACGGGTTCTACGTGCGGCTCGCCGCGCTCGCGGTCGCCAACGCGGCCTCGTATCCGATCGCGTCGGTCGGGCCGAGCGCGATCGACATCGCGCTCGGCGCGGTCGGGCTCGCCGCCGTGCTCGCGGCCGCGTGCGCTCGCCGTGCCGCACCCGCGTTGCGCGTCGCGGCGCTGCTGTGGCTTGCCGGCTGGCTGCCGGTGAGCCGGCTCGTGCTGCCGGTCCAGCGCGTGGTCGTGGCGGACCGCTACATCGAGCTCGCGACGCTCGGAGCCGCGCTCGCGTTCGCCGCGGCTGCCGTCGCGATCGCGAATCGGCGCGTGCGTGCGGCGCTGGTCGCGGCCGTCGTGGTCGCGGCCGGCGCGCGCACGCTCGCGGCGCGCGCGGCCTGGCACGACGACGTCGCGCTGTGGGACCGCGCGGTGCGGCTGTATCCCGAAGACGGCGACGCGTGGGCGCATTACGCCGAGGCGCTCGACGCGCGCGGCGATCGCATCTCGGCTGCCGAGGCGATCGCGCTCGGCCTCCGGCACGGCGAGTGCCCGCGCTTGCTCGTCGACGAGGCGCTCGCGACCGGCGATCGCGCGGCCGCTCGCGACCTGCTGCGCCGCGCCGCCGAGGCCGGTGACCCGTACGGGATGATCGACCTCGCGCTCGTGCTCGCCGACGAGCGCGATCCGGCGGCGCTGGGCTGGGCGCGCCGCGCGCTCGAGGTCGGCGGCGAGCACGCCGACCTCGAGGACGACCTGTGCCGCGTCGCCGCGGCCGCGGGCGCGGTCGACGAAGCGATCGCGGCGTGCGAGCGCGCCCGCCGGATCCGACCCGGCGATTCGCAGATCGAGCGCGATCTGGCCCGCGCGGTCAGTGCGCGTCGCCCGGAATGAGCTCGACGCGCGTGCCGACGCACACGCGATACAGACCGCGCGGGCCCTCCGACAGCGAGAGCTCGCCGTAGCGGTTCGTGATCAGCGCGGCCAGCGTGCTGTCGTCGAGCTGCCACAGCGCCGAGCGATCGGCATCGACGTTGTGCGCCACCTCCCACTTCATCGGCTCGCGCGCGAGCCCGAGCAGGCCGACCACGACCGTGATGCCCGCGCACGCGACGACGGCGATGCGCGCGGCCTTCGAGCCGACCGGAGTCGCGAGGGCGGCCCACGTCGCGAGCCACGCCACCTCGGTCAAGAACCTCGGCCCGAAGCAGAACCCACCCCACCACATGTAGAAGACGGCCATCGTCGCGAACTGGGCGACCAGCGCGACGCCGAGGATCCGGGTCGATCGAGCGCGCAGCGCGCGTGCGATCCCGACCAGCGCGATCGGCGCGAACCACGCGAGCCCGCGCGCCGGGCTGATCAGCAGGCCGGGCACGCCCTCGGCGAGCTGGCTCCAGCTGAAGCGGAACACGCTCGCGCTCGTGTTGCTGGTGTTGCTCCGCCACTGGCCGAGCGGCAGCACGGAGCCCTGATGATGGACGTTCCACGCGACGAGCGGCAGCACGACGACGATCGCGGCCGCGCACGCGACCGCCCACGTGCGCCAGCTCCGACCGGTGCCGACCGCCCACCAGACGCCGAGGCCGAGCGCGAGCGGACCGATCGTCGGCCGGATCATCGCCGCCGCGAGCAGCGCGGCGGGCGCGAGCGCGGCGAGGCGCGGATGGTCCGCGCGCCGCACGAGCAACGCGAACCCGCCGACCAGCGGCACGAGCGAGATCGTCTGCTGCCACAGTGCCTGGCCGAGCGTCGCGCAGCCGGCGAACGACGCCGCGGCGACCAGGCCGGTCGCGGCGGCGCGCCAGCGCTGCTGGTGCGGCCGCGCCGCCCACGCGAGCAGGCCCGCGCACAGGGCGACGAGCAGGCTCGAGATCAGCCGCACGCGGTGGCGGAGCGCATCGAGGCCGACGACGTCGTTCGGGCCGAGGTCGAAGACGACGAGCGAGCCGAGCAGGTTCGGCAGCGGGCCGTACGGCGCGATCAGCTCGCCGTCGGCGCCGGGTTGCGCGAAGTACGGCAGGCGGCCGGTCGCCGCGGCGCGATCGATCCAGTCGATGTTGCGCAGGTCGTAACCGCCGCCGCAGTGGTACACCACGCCGCCGAGCGTGCCGGCGATCGTATCGTTGCCCATCGCGCGCACCGGCGAGAGCGTCGTCAGCAGCCACGCGATCGCGACCGCAGCCGCGACGGCAGTCCCCGGGCGGCGCGCGAGGTTCGCGAACGAGCTCATCCGTGACGCCGGCAGATCGCGACGATGAAGCCGGCGATGTCGCGCGCGCCCGGCACGTCGGCGAGGCGATGCTCGGCCCACCGCACGGCCGCGCCGACGACCGGCACGCGCAGCACGGCCGCGGCCGGCGTGATCACGCGAATGCCGCGGGTCGTGACCCACTCGAGATCGGGCGGCAGGTAGCGCCGGATCGCGCGCGCGTCGTCGTAGCGGGTGTAGACGTGCTCGTCGTGCGTGTTCTCCGACACCGCGGTCGGCCGCTTGACGGCCTTGACCAGCCGCCGCAGCGAGCGCGCGTTGTAGAACTCGGCGATCACCCAGCCGCCGGGCCGAACGACGCGCGTCATCTCGCGCAGCGCGCCGGCGATGTCGGGGATGTGCGCGAGCACCTTGAACGAGTACGCGACGTCGACCGATGCGCTCGCGATCGGCAGCTCGGTCGCCGACGCTTGCACGACGTGGAGCCCGCGCGCCGCCGCCTGCGCGAGCATCCCGCCCGAGAGATCGATGCCGCGCGCACCGGCCGCAAACCGCGCGACGCGATCGAGCAGGAGCCCGGTGCCGCACCCGACCTCGAGCACCTGCTTGCCGGCGCCGTAGCGCTCGACGACCTCGACCTCGAGATCGTCGAGCATGCGGTGGTAGGGCAGGTGGCGTTCGCGCTCGTACCAGCCGGCGAAGTCGTCGTAGTAGGCGCGGTTGTCCACTACGACTACAGCTTCGCGAGCAGCTCTTTTTTCTTCGCGTCGAACTCGGCGTCGGTGAGCACGCCGGCCGCCTTCAGCTCGCCGAGCTGCTTGAGCGTCGCCATGATCTGCTCCTTCGACTCGGCCGCCGGCGCCGCCGGTGCTGCCGCGCGCGCCCCGCCCATCGCCTGCGCCATGTTGTTCGCCATCGCGAAGCCCATGCCGATGCCGGCGCCTTCGAACGCGCCGCCGCCGGCGCCGCCGCCCTGCTTCATGCCTTCGGCCGCGCCCATCATCATCTCGGCCTGCGCGAGCTGCTGGTACGCCGCGAGCCCGCCCGGGCCCTGGCTCATGCCGCTGACGTACGCCATGCGATCGACGAGCTTGTCGAGGCGCTCCTTGTCGGCCTGATCCATCGTGACCGAGAAGTCGCCGAACCGGATCAACTCGACGCCGTACGGCTCGATGTCCTTGCGGACGTGCTCGAGCGTCGCCGCCTCGATGTCCTCGGTGTAGGCGCCCGACGTCACCTTCATGAGCGGCCAGCTCTGCTTCACGATCAAGGACGCGATCCCGTCCTTCATCGTCTTCTGGACCTGGCTCTTGAACCAGCTGATGAACGCGTCGTTGTCGCCGCCGCGCTGGCCGGCGAGGCCGATGAGCAGCTTCGGCGGATCGATCACCTTCGCCGAGAACTCGCCGTAGACCATGAGCCGCACGCGCAGCTGCGTCTGCGGATCCTGGACGTCGCCGATCGACGTGCCGAACTTGATCGACGGCATCTCGCGCGTCGTGACGAAGAAGACTTCACAGATGAAGACGTTGCCGCCCGTGAACTTGTCGACGAGCAGGCCGAGGAACGGGATGTTCGAGCCGTCGAGCGTGTGGCGCCCGGCCGGCAGGCTGCCGACGAACTTGCCGTCCTTGAAGAACAGCGCGACCTCGTCGGAGTCGACGGTGAGCTGCGCCTTCATCGGGATGTTCTGGTCGGGGTGCTTGTAGACCCAGAAGCCCTTCGCCGAATCCGGCCGGGCGATCGCCATCTCGGAGACGCCGCCCTTGATGAAACTGATGATTCCCATCGTTAGCTCCTCCGCGGTGCGGACAGTCGTTTGCAGACCTGTCGGCCGCTGTAACGTACCACACACGGTAAGCACGCTTGCCCGGCCCACCAGGCCCCACCAGGCCGGGCGGACCGTTTTCGCTTGCCTGGCGGGGACTCCGACATTGTATGTTTCGCACGCCTTGGCGAGGAGTTACCGAATGCGAGCCCAATTCGTTACACGCGTTGTCATCTCGATCTCGATCGCAGTGCTCGGCGCGTGCGGTCCCGGCGCGCGTAACAACGGCGACGGCGGTGCCGGCGGCGGTAGCAGCGATGGCGGTGGCACCGGCTCGGGCGAGATGGGTCCCGAGAACACGCCGGCCGCGTGCATGGACGGCTTCGACAACGACGGCGACGGTCTCATCGACTGCGCCGATCCGGACTGCGCCGGCATCGACATGTGCACGTGCGGCATGGTCCAGCACCCGCTCGGCCAGCCGCTCGCGCTGCCCGACGGCGTCGGCTCGACCGCGTGCACGACCGACGCGCAGTGCCCGAGCGGCCAGCACTGCTACTCGATCCCCGACAACGAGGACGGCAACCCGATGGAGTGCCGCGCAGCGTACACGTCGAAGCTGAACTTCACCGGCTTCGCGAACGGCCAGACGTTCCAGGCCGTCAGCAACATCCAGTCGGTGTGCGTGACGATGGAGCACTCGTGGGCACGCGACCTCGAGATCGATCTGCGCTCGCCCGACGGCACGCACCTCGTGAAGCTGCAGCAGATGCTCGGCCAGGACGGCTCCGAGATCTACCTCGGCCAGGCCAACGACTGCGACAGCGACTCGATGCCGGTGCCCGGCGTCGGCGCGCAGTACTGCTGGACGCCGAACGCGACCAAGCCTCCGATGCTCACCTACGCGAACAACAACGGCATGCTCGATATGGTGACGGGCTGCGACGGCGGCTCACACGACGAGATGCCGCCGTCGGCCATGGCGATCGACGCCGACAGCTACCAGGCCGCGAGCAGCTTCACGCCGTTCATCGGCGCGACGCTGAACGGCGACTGGCAGCTCGAGATCGCGGACCTGTGGCCGATCGACAACGGCTACGTGTTCCAGTGGCAGATCACGTTCGATCCGAGCGTGCTCGAGAACTGCTCGACGCCGCCGATCCAGTAAGCTGCCCGCGGAGTGCTCCGCCCGCGCCGTCTGATCCTCGCGCTCGCCGCGATCAACCTCGCGTTGCTCGCGATCGGTGCGCTCGGGTTCGGCGGCGAAAGCGAGCGCGCCGGCAACGGACTACGCGTCGGGCTGGTGTTCGACGTCGGCGGCAAGAACGACGAGTCGTTCAACGAGTCGGCGTGGCGCGGCTTGCAACGCGCGCACGACGAGCTCGGCGTCACGATCGATTACATCGAGCCGAGCGAGGGCGCGGATCGCGAGACCGCGCTGCGCACGCTCGCGGCGCGTGGCGACGAGCTCGTGATCGGCGTGGGCTTCTTGTTCGGGCCCGACCTCGAGCGCCTCGCGCAGCAGTTTCCGGACGTGAAGTTCGCGGGCATCGACTACACGCCGTCGCAGGGCGTGGGCACGCTGGACAACCTCGCGGGGATCCGGTTTCGCGAGCAGGAAGGCGCGTTCCTGGTCGGCGCGATCGCCGCGCAGACCACGCATACGAAGTGCGTGGGCTTCGTCGGCGGCATGAAGATCCCGCTGATCCGCAAGTTCGAGGCCGGCTACGAGACCGGCGTGAAGTACGTGTGCCCGGACTGTCGCGTGCTGTCGGCGTACGCGGGCACCGAGCCGAAGGCATTCGCGGATCCCGGCCTCGGCCACGAGCTCGCGGTCACGCAGTACAACGAGTGCGCGGACGTGATCTTTCACGCGTCGGGCAAGACCGGCGACGGCGTGTTCGCGGCGGCGCGGCAGATGGACAAGCTCGCGATCGGCGTCGATTCGGATCAGTACGCGCGGGCGCCGTGCTGCGTCCTGACCAGCATGATCAAGCGCGTCGACGTCGCGGTCGTCGACATCATCAAGGACGTCGCGGCCGGGAAGTTTCGCGGCGGCGCGCACGAGCTGGGCCTGGCCGAGCACGCGCTCGACTTCGTGTCGGATGATCGGAACCGCGCGCTGCTGCCGCTCGAGGTCGTGCAGCGCGCGCGCTCGCTCGGAGACGAGATCGTCGCGGGCAAGATCCACGTGCCGAGCGAGTGATGACGACGATGATCGATGCAACCTTGACCAAGCGCTACGCCGGGCGCGAGGTGCTGCGCGCGGCGACCTTGCGCGTCGAGTCGGGCAGCGTGCACGCGCTCGTCGGCGAGAACGGCGCCGGCAAGAGCACGCTCGTCAAGATCATCGCCGGCATCGTGCCGGCGGACGGCGGCACGCTCGCGATCGCCGGTGCGTCGCGCGCGCTCGCGCGCTGGGACCGGCGGGCGGCGCGCGCCGCGAGCGTCGGCATCGTGCAGCAGCACGGCGCGTTCGCGGGCACGCTGAGCGTCGTCGAGAACGCGGTGCTCGGCAGCGAGGGCGGGGCGATGCTCGATCTCGCGCCGGTCGCGCGTGCGCTCGCCAAGCTCGGCGACGAGATCGGCCTGCCGGTCGATCCGTGGGCGCGCGCCGATCGGCTGCCGCTCGGCGTGGCGCAGCGCGCGGAGATCGTGACCGCGCTGTATCAGGGCGCGAAGCTGTTGATCCTCGACGAGCCGACCGCCGTGCTCGCGCCGGTCGAGGTCGACGGCCTGCTCGCCACGCTGCGCCGGCTCGCGAAAGCGGGCACGACGATCGTGCTGGTCACCCACAAGCTCGACGAGGTGCGTGCGGTCGCCGACGCGGTGACCGTGCTGCGCGCCGGCGAGACGGTCGCGCGCATCGAGGCCGCGCGCGACCGTTCGATCGCCTCGGCCGGCGACGCTGGGACGACATGGCCGCCGTCGCTCGACGTGCGCGCGATCGCGCGCGCGATGGTCGGCGCCGACGTGCCGGCCGGCGACAAGATCGAGGCGCCCGCCGAGGTCGCGCCGGTCGCGCTCGCGCTCGCGAAGGTCGGCGTCGCGGGCGCGCTGCACGACGTGACGCTCGAAGTGCGTCGCGGCGAGCTGGTCGGCATCGCGGGCGTGGACGGCAATGGCCAGCGCGAGCTCGCGCTCGCGATCGCGGGCCTCGCCGCGCACACCGGCCGCGTGAGGATCGGCGCGCGCGACGTCACCGGCGCGGCTGCCGCGCGCCGGCTCGCCGCCGGGCTCGCGTACATCCCGGAGGATCGCCACCACGGCGGCCTCGTGCTCGACGCGAGCGTCGCCGACAACCTCGCGCTCGGCCGGCGCGACATCACCGGCGCGTTCCGGATCGATCGCGCGCGCGTCGCGACGTTCGCCGCCGAGCGCATCCGCGAGCTCGATGTCCGGCCTCCGGACGCTCACGCGATCGCGCGCGCGCTGTCGGGCGGCAACCAGCAGAAGCTCGTGATCGGGCGCGAGCTGTCGCGGCCCGCGCTGTCGGCGGTGGTCGCCGCGCAGCCGACGCGCGGCGTCGATCTCGGCGCGGTCGCGCGCATCCACGATCAGCTGCGCGCCGCGGCGCGCGCCGGCGCCGGCGTGCTCGTGATCTCGGCCGACCTCGACGAGCTGCTCGCGCTGTGTCACCGCATCTTCGTGCTGCTGCGCGGCCGCATCGTCGGCAGCGCGGTCGAGCGCGCCGCGCTCGGGGCGCTCATGACCGGAGCGAGCGGGTGAAGCGCGAGCTCGAGGCTGCCGCGATCGCGCTGCTCGCGTCCGTCGCGATCGGCAGCGTGCTGATCATGCTCTACGGCCAATCGCCGGCGCACGTGTGGTGGCAGATGATCGCGCGCACGTTCTCGAGCGAGTACAACGTCGGCCAGGTCCTGTTCAAGGCGACCGGCCTCGTGCTCACCGGGCTCGGCGTCGCGATCGCGCTCGACGCCGGCCTGTTCAACATCGGCGCGGAGGGCCAGATGGTGGCCGGCCTCGTCGCGTGCGCGTGCACGGGCACGGCGCTGCCGGCGGGCACGCCGGCGGTCATCGCGATCCCGGCGTGCGCGCTCGCGGCGGCCGCGGCGGGCGGTGCGGTCGGTGCGCTGATCGGCGGGCTGCGCGTGTGGCGCAACGCGAACGAGGTGATCACGTCGATCATGCTCAACGAGATCGTCGCCGCGGTCGCGCTCGCGATCGCGAGCCGCTACATCTTCGCGAACGGCACGACCACCGGCCTGCCGATCGCGCCGGGCGCCGAGATGCCGGACCTCGGCATGGCCGGCAGCGCCGCGAACGGCGCGCTCGTGCTCGCGCTCCTGCTCGCGGCCGCGCTGTGGTGGCTGCGCGCGCGCACGACCTGGGGCCAGGCTCTGCGCACGGTCGGCGCCGACGCCGAGGCCGCGCGCTCGGTCGGCCTCGGCGTCGGCCGCGTGCGCGTGCTCGCGATGACCGCGTCGGGCGCGCTGTGCGGGCTCGCGGCGGTCAACTTCGTGCTCGGCGACCGCCACGCGTACGAGCAGAGCGCCGGCGCGGGCACCGGCTTCTTCGGGCTCGCGGTCGCGCTGCTCGGCCGCCAGCACCCGGCGGGCATCGTCGCGTCGGCGCTCGTGCTCGGCCTGCTCACGTCGGGCGGCCTCGTCGTCAACGATCTGATCCCGAAGGATCTGACGACGCTGCTCGTCGGTGTGGTCGTGCTCGCGATCACGTGCGCGTCGGCGTTCGTGCGGAGGACCGGCGGATGATCGACTTCGCGGCCGCGGTGATCACCGGCGCGGTGCCGCTCGCGCTCGCGGCGATGTGCGGCGCGATCACCGAGCGCGCGGGCGTGATCGACCTCGCGCTCGAGGCCAAGCTCCTGTTCGGCGCGTTCGCGGCGGCCGCGGTCGCGCTCGCGACCGGTAGCCCGTGGCTCGGCCTGCTCGGCGGCATGGCCGCAGGGATGGCGGTCGCGCTCGCGCAGCTCGGCTGCGCGCTGTGGCTGTACGCCGACCAGGTGATCGTCGGCGTCGGGCTCAACATCCTCGCGCTCGGCGGCACGCGCTACCTGCTCGCGCTGCTCTATCACGAGGGCGCGAACTCGCCGGAGTTGCAGTCGACGTTCCCGCCGATCGCCGGCAACCCGATCGTGTGGCTCGCGGTGGCCGCCGCGATCGCGGTGCCGCTCGCGCTCGCGCGCACGCGGTGGGGCCTGCGCTTGCGCGCGGCCGGCGATCGCCCCGACGCGCTGGTCGCGGTCGGCGTCGCGCCGCGGCGCGCGCGGCTGGCCGCGGCGCTGGTCGGCGGCGCGCTCGCCGGCGCCGGCGGCGCGCAGCTGTCGCTGTCGGTGTACGGCTTCGTCGCCGACATGTCCGGCGGCCGCGGCTACATCGCGCTCGCGATGGTGATCCTGTCGGGCTGGCGACCGGGTTACGCCGCGCTCGCGTCAGTCGGCCTCGCGATCGCGAACCAGCTCGCGCACAAGCTCGAGATGTGGGTCGACGTGCTGATCGTCCGCGAACTCGCGCACCTGCTTCCGTACGTGCTCACGCTGCTCGTGCTCGCGATCTGGGGCAGCCGCCGGCCGCCGCCGGCTTCGCTCGGCAAGCCATAGCTCGCAGCTACATCTGGTCGGGCGCCGCGATGCCGAGCAGCGACAGGCCCTCGCGCAGCACGGCCTGCACCGCGCGCACGAGCGCGAGCCGGGCGCGGCGCACCGGCGCGTCGTCGACGAGCACGCGCAGCGACGCGTCGGAGTTGCCGAGCGTGTACCAGCGCGAGAAGTCGGCGGAGAGCTCGAGCAGGTAGTGGCAGATCGTGTGCGGCTCGCATGCCGCCGTCGCCCGCACGACCGCGTCGGGAAACTCGAGCAGCTTGCGCGCGACCGCCCACTCGGCGTCGTGTGCGAGCAGCGCGAAGTCGATGTCGCCGGCTTCGGGCTCGTTCGCCTTGCGGATGATCGAAGCGCAGCGCGCGTGGCTGTACTGCAAGTACGGCCCGGAGTCGCCGTCGAGCGACACCGCCTTGTCGAGATCGAAGTCGATGTCCTTGTCGCGCTGCGGCGCGAGGTTCGCGAACACGACCGCGCCGATCCCGACCTGACGCGCGACCGTCGCGACGACGTCTGCCGGCAACGTCGGGTTGACCTCCGCGATCTTCGCGCGCACCTCGTCCTCGGCGATCGCGAACACCTCGCGCATCAGCACGACGTTGCCGAGCCGCGTGCCCGTCTTCTTGCCACCGACCCGCACGAGCCCGTACGGCACGTGCTCGCACACGCGCGCCCAGTCGTAGCCCATCTTCACGAGCAGCTTGAACAGCTGCCGGAAGTGCAGGGACTGCCCGCGATCGACGACATATAATGATCGCGTCGGGTGATACGTGCGCTCGCGGAACTCGGCCGCGGCGACATCGCGCGTCGCGTACAAGGTCGTGCCGTCCTTCGTCAGAAGCAGGATCGGCGTTTTCTCGCCGGGCAGCTCGACGACCTGAGCCCCTTCGCTCTCGACAAGCATCTTGTCCGCGCGCAGCTTGTCGACGATGCGATCGGCATCGCGCCAGAAGAATGCCTCGCCGTTGAGATCGTCGTAGTGGATGCCGAGGATCCGATAGACGTCCTCGAACTCGGCCCACGACACGTCGCGAAAGCGCTGCCACATCGCGGTCGCCTGCGGATCGCCGGCTTCGAGCCGCTTGAGATAGGCGCGGCCCTGATCCTCGGCATCGGGCACTTCGGCGCGGAACCGCACGTAGAGATCGTTGAGCGTGTCGATCGTGAGGCCGGGCGCGCCCCATTTCTCGTACGCGGCCAGCACCATCCCGTGCGTCGTGCCCCAGTCGCCGAGGAAGTTGATCGCGACCACGCGATAGCCGAGCGCGCGGAAGCTCTGCGCGAGCGAGTGCCCGATCGTCGTGCCGCGGATGTGGTGATACGCGAGGTGCTTGGAGATGTTCGGCGAGCCGTAGTCGATGCAGATCGTCTGGCCGGCGCCGAGCGTGCGCGGCAGGAGCTCGCCGCGCAGCGCGGCCTGCACGATCCACCCGAACGCGTGCGCGCGATTCGCACGAAAATTTACGAACGGGCCGGCCGCGGTCGCGCTCGCGAGCCATTCGTCGGGCTGGAACGCGGCCGCGAGCTCCTTCGCGAGCTGCGCCGGGTTCGTTCCACGAGCCTTCGCGAGCGCGAAGCAGCCGACCGCGAAGTCGCCGAGCTCGGGACGCGGCGGAGCCTCGACCTTTGGATCGCCGCCGACCGCCCGGGCAGCCGCGACGTGAAGCGGGGTGTAGAGCGAGGCCACGGGGCGCGAACGCTAGCATGATGTGTTACTGTTGCGACCTCGGGAGGAACCTAGTGAGCAAGATCGTTCTGTGCGTCGATGACAGCGCGACGATGCAAACCGTCGCAGACATCACCTTCCGCGGTACCGAGTTCACCTACGTCGGCGCGCGCACGGCCGACGAAGCCGTGCAGAAAGCCAAGTCGCAGAAGCCCGCGATCGTGCTCGCCGATGCCCAGATGCCGGGCAAGACCGGCTACGACCTGTGCCTCGCGATCAAGCAGGACATGGCCGACGTGCCGGTCGTGATCCTCGTCGGCAACGGTGCGCCCTACGACGCCGCGAAGGGCACCCAGGTCGGCGCCGACGCCAACCTGCCCAAGCCGTGGGACACCCAGACGATGCTCGAGAAGGTCGCCGAGCTCGTGAACAAGGGCGCGGTCGCCAAGCCCGGCCAGGCCGCCGCCGCGGCCGCGCCGGCCGCTGCTGCGAAGCCCGCCGCCGCGCCGGCCGCTGCCGCTCAGGCCGCGGCCGCGGCCGCGGCTGCCGCCGCAGCTGCTGCCGGGATGCCGCCGCGCTCGGCCACGATCATGGGCATGCCCACGATCAAGATGCCGGCCGGAGTCGCGCCGGCTCCGGCCGGGAAGGCGCCCGCGCCGGTCGCGCCCGCGGCTGCAGTCACCGTTCCCGGCCCTGGCGCCGCCGGTCCGCGCGCGCCGGCCCCCGCGGCCGCGGCCGCGGCCGCGACTCCAGCGCCGGTGCCGGCGGCCGCGCCGCTCGGTATCGGCGGCATGAACCGCGCCCCGATGATCGCAGGAAACGCGGCCAAGAAGTCCGCGCTGGTCGAGCGCACGCTGGCGAAGATGGCCGCGCGCCTGGCCGAGCAGGCCGGCCTCGAGCCGGGCTCGCCCGAGCTGCTCGCGCTGCTCAAGCTATCGGCCGAGGTCGTCGAGCGCGTCGTGTGGGAGGTCGTGCCGGACCTCGCCGAGCAGATCATCCGCGAGAACCTCGATCATCTCGCCGCGTCGCGCCGCAGCTAGGGCCTCGGCGGGTCGCGCCGCAGGCAGCACCGCGAGCGCATCGCAGCGCGCGGCCATGCTAGCTTGCGCGCGTCATGTCCACGTCGGCGCTCCCGAAGCAGTACGACCCGTCGGAGGTCGAGCCCAAGTGGCTGTCGTTCTGGCTCGACAACGGGTTCTTCCACGCCGACGACGCCAGCGCGACCGTCCCGTACTCGATCACGCTGCCGCCGCCGAACGTCACCGGCTCGTTGCACATCGGCCACGCGCTCGGCTCGACGATGCAGGACGTCCTGATCCGGTGGCGCCGCATGCAGGGCTGGAACGCGATGTGGATGCCCGGCATCGACCACGCGTCGATCGCGGTGCACGTGCTGCTCGAAAAAGACCTCAAGCGCCGCGAGCACAAGACGCGCTTCGACCTCGGCCGCGACGAGTTCATGCGCCGCGCGTGGCAGTGGAAGGAGCGCTCGGGCAGCCGCATCTCCGAGCAGGAGAAGCTCATGGGCTTCTCGCTCGACTGGCCGCGCGAGCGGTTCACGATGGACGATCAAAGCAATCGCGCCGTGCGCGAGGCGTTCGTCCGGCTCTACGAGGAGGGGCTCATCTTCCGCGCGAAGCGGATGATCAACTGGGACCCGGGCAGCGAGACCGTGGTGTCGGACCTCGAGGTCGATACCGTCGAGGAGCATGGCTCGTTGTGGTCGATCCGGTATCCGTTCGCCGATGGCTCGGGCGAGATCGTGGTCGCCACCACTCGACCCGAAACCATGCTCGGCGACACCGGCGTCGCGGTCCATCCCGACGACGCGCGCTACACGGCCGTGGTCGGCAAGGAGCTCGCGCTGCCGCTGACCGGGCGCACGATCCCGGTCGTCGCCGACTCGTTCGTCGATCCCGCGTTCGGCTCGGGCGCGGTCAAGGTCACGCCCGCGCACGATCCGAACGACTACGAGTGCAGCCAGCGCACCGGCCTGGCGATCCTCCAGGTCATCGACACGCGCGGCCGCATGCAGGCGCCGGCGCCGGCGAAGTACGTCGGCATGACCGTCGACGACGCGCGCAAGGCCGTGGTCGCGGACCTCGAGGCCGGCGGGTTCCTCGTCGAGACCAAGCCGTACAAGGTGCCGCGCGGCCGCTCGCAGCGCTCGGGTGCGGTGATCGAGCCGATGCTGATGGAGCAGTGGTGGGTGAAGGCCGGGCCGCTCGCCGCGAAGGCCGCGGCCGCGGTCGAGGACGGCAAGACCAAGTTCGTCCCCGAGCTGTGGACGAAGACGTACATGCACTGGATGAACCACATCAAGGACTGGTGCATCTCGCGCCAGCTGTGGTGGGGTCATCGCATCCCCGCGTGGTACTGCGACAGCTGCGCGCAGATCACGGTCGCGCGCGAGGAGCCGGCCGCGTGTCCCGCGTGCCACGGCAAGGTCCACCAGGACGAGGACATCCTCGACACCTGGTTTTCCTCGGCGCTGTGGCCGTTCTCGACGCTCGGCTGGCCCGACAAGACCCGCGCGCTCGCGACGTTCTATCCGAACAACGTGCTCGTCACCGGGCCCGACATCATCTTCTTCTGGGTCGCGCGCATGATGATGATGGGCATCCACTTCATGGGCAAGGTGCCGTTCCGCACCGTGTACTTGACGTCGATCGTCACCGACGAAAACGGCGACAAGATGTCCAAGACGAAGGGCAACGTGATCGATCCGCTCGACGTCGTGCACGGCGCGACGATCGAGGCGCTGCTCGCGCGCGTCGACGTCGAGAAGCCGCCGGACCCCGAGGCCGCGAAGAAGGGCATCAAGAAGCACTTCGGTAAGGGCATCCCGGCGATGGGCGTCGACTCGCTGCGGTTCGCGCTCGCGGCGCTCAACACCGGCTCTTCGCGCATCCGGCTCTCGATCGAGCGCGTCGAGGGCTACCGCAACTTCATCAACAAGCTGTGGAACGCGTCGCGGTTCGCGCTCCTGAACCTCGACGGCTACGACCCGGAGCGGTTCGAGGCGCAGCTCGCGTCGCCGGCCGCGCGCGGCCAGCTCGCGATGCCCGAGAAGTGGATCCTGTCGCGGCTGCAGGCGACATCGGCTGCGGTCGATACCGCGCTCGAGCAGTTCCGGTTCTCGGACGCCGCGAACGCGATCTATCACTTCGTGTGGGACGAGCTGTGCGACTGGTACATCGAGCTCGCCAAGCCGCACCTGCACCGGCCCGAGGGCTTGCAGCAGGACGCGAAGGCATCGGCGCGCCGCCACGTCGTGCAGGGTGTGCTCGCGACGGTGCTCGAGACCACGATGCGCCTCCTGCACCCGTTCGCGCCGTACGTGACCGAGGAGATCTGGCAGAAGCTGCCCAAGCCGCCGCAGCTGCCGGCGTCGCTGATGATCACGGTGTTCCCGCGCGCCGACCCGTCGTGGGTCGACGTGGCGGCCGAGGCCGAGATGCAGCTCGTGCAGGACGTCGCGGTCGCGACGCGCATGCTGCGCGCGACGTACGGCGTGGCGCCGTCGCAGACCGTCGCGATCGAGCTGCGCGCGACCGCCGAGGCGCCGCGCGCCCTGCTCGAGAAGTACAAGGAGCTGATCGAGCGCAGCGCGCGCATCACCGCAACGCTCGCGGCCGGCGGTGCACCGCTCGCGGGCGCTGCGAAAGCGCTCGTCGGCGCCGACGTCCAGGTGCTGCTGCCGCTCGGCGGCCTGATCGACGCGCCGAAGGAGAAGGCGCGCATCGAGAAGGAGCTCGAGAAGTCGCGCAAGGAGATCGCCGCGCTCGAGAAGAAGCTCGCGAACGCCGACTTCATCGCGCGCGCGCCGGAAGAGGTCGTCGCCGAGATCCGCGGGCGCCTGCGCGACGAGGAGCTGCGCACGAAGGCGCTCGTCGAGGCGCTCGAGACGCTGGGCGTGATGAAATGAGCATCGAACCGCTGTCGCGCACGCGCGCCGCGCTGCTCGTGATCGACGTCCAGGAGCGGCTCGCCGCCGCGATGTCGCCGGAGGTGCTCGCGCCGGTCGTGCGCAACACCAAGCTCTTGATCGAGGCCGCGCGTCGGCTCGGCTTGCCGATCGTGGTCAGCCAGCAGTACCCGAAGGGTCTCGGCCCCACGATCGCGCCGCTCGAGGAGGCGCTCGCCGGCCATCCCCGGCTGCACCGCTTCGACAAGCTCGAGTTCTCGGCCGCCGGCGCGCCGGAGTTTGCCGCGCTCGCGCCCGGGCTCGGCCGCGATCAATGGATCGCGTGCGGCATGGAAGCGCACGTGTGCGTGTATCAGAGTGCGCGCGGGCTGGTCGGGCGCGGCTATGCCGTGCACGTCGCGGCCGACGCGACCTGCAGCCGCACGAAGGCGAACTGGCAGATCGGCGTCGGGCTCGTCGAGCGCGCCGGCGCGATCGCGACGTCGACCGAGGCGTGCGTGTTCGATCTGCTCGAGCGCGCCGGCAACGACGACTTCAAGGCGCTGTCGCGCGCGATCAAGTAATGGCCGAGTCGCGGCGCGAGATCGCGAAGGCGCTGGTCGTCAACGTGCTGATCGCGGTCGCGAAGGGCGTCGGTGCGGCGATCTCCGGCTCGGGCGCGATGCTCGCCGAGACCCTGCACTCGTTCGCCGACTGCGGCAACCAGGTCCTCCTGTTCGTCGGCATCCGGTCGTCGCACAAGCCGCCCGATCCGCGACATCCGCTCGGCTACGGCCGCGCGATGTACTTCTACTCGTTCATCGTCGCGCTGCTGTTGTTCTTCGGCGGCGGCGTGTTCTCGATCCGCGAGGGCATCGCGAAGCTGGCGCATCCCGAGCGGGTCGAGGACGTCGGCATCGCGATCGGCGTGCTCGCGGTCTCGCTCGTGCTCGACGGCTACTCGACGTGGAGCAACGTGCGCGAGATCGGCCGCCGCCGCGGCGACAAGTCGCTGTGGCGCTACCTGCGCGACACCAAGGACTCCGACCTCATCCTGGTGTTCGGCGAGAACGTCGCGGGTGTGATCGGCATCGTCACCGCGTTCGTGTCCGTGCTCGTCGCGCATGCGACGGGGGACGGCCGCTGGGACGCGATCGGCTCGCTCGCGATCGGCCTCGTGCTGGTCGCCGTCGCGACCTTCCTCGCGCGCGAGGTCAAGTCGCTGCTGGTCGGCGAAGCGGCCGACCCCGCGGTCTGCGCCCACGTCGCGGCGGTCGCCGAGGCCGACGCCGACGTCGAGCGCGTGCTCAACGTCATCACGATGCAGCAAGGCCCCGGCGAGATCCTGGTCGCGGCCAAGCTCGAGTACCGCGCCGGCCTGTCGACCGCCGAGATCGTCGCCGCGATCAACCGCTTCGAGCGCGACCTCAAGGCGCGCGCCCCGGAGGTGCGGTGGAGCTTCATCGAGCCGGATGACGAGGCCTAAGAGCAGGGGATCGGGAAGCGGAACCTGCATTCACGACTCGGGTTCCGCTTCCGTGTTCGCTATCGGATCTTAACGTGCACGCGCGCGGCGGCATCCACATGCTCGACGCATGCGCGCGTGGCTCCTCTTGCTCGCCGGCTGTGGCGCGGCGGTCGGCACGCCCGAGCGCGTGACGCCGGCCGACAGCGCCGGAAAGTTCGACTGCAAGCTCGCGCCGCCGTACCAGGGCGCGCTGAAGTATCCGGGGCTCACCGACCGCGCCGTGCTCCAGTGCAAGGTCACGAACGGCGGGCTCGACGCGCGCGAGCTGTGCGAGCAGCCGTACGTCGGTGTGGTGTGGACCGGCGCGCTGTACACCGCGCACCAGCCGGCGTGCTCGCCGGAGCTGGTGCCGGGCGCGACCGAGCAGTTTGCGGTTCACCTCGACATGCCGCGCGCGCTGTGCGACGACGCGCGTGGCGGTTGCGTCGTGCGTGCGTTCGCGCTGGGCCTCGACGACGCGCCCGACGCGGCGGCCGTCGTCGCGATGGCGCGCGAGCTCGAGGCGGCTGCGCCGGCGGCCGGGCGCGACCGCCCGACCGTGCGCGAGTGCGACGCCCTCGTCGAGCAGTGGGACGGCGCGCCGGCGTTCGCGCGCTACGCGTCGTTCCTGTCGCGCCGCGACGAGCTGCTGCTGGCCTGCGGCGAGCTGTCGCGCGCCGACTTCGCGTGCCTGCGCGCCGCGCGCGACGCGACCGACGCCGACCGCTGCGCGCCGATCGTGCGCTGATGCTGCGTCGACTCCCGGCCTGACGCGCGTTCGCAGCGAAGTTGCCGTCGCGTCGTCAGAGCGATCGCGTAAAGTTCTTCATGGTGTCCACCGTGCTCGCATCCCGTTCTCGCGATCTGTACGAGCTCGGCGACGTGCCCGATCTGGGCGTCGTACCGAAGAACATGCTGGCGCAGCTCATCCGCGCCGAGCGCTTCGGCGAGCCGCGCGACGCGTTCCAGGAAGAAGCGGTCGCCATTCCCGAGCTCGGCCCGCGCGACGTGCTGGTGTACGTGATGGCGGCCGGCGTCAACTACAACAACGTGTGGGCGGCGATGGGGATCCCGATCGACGTCATCAAGGCGCGCCAGAAGAAGGGCGAGAAAGAAGCGTTTCACGTCGGCGGCTCGGACGCGAGCGGCGTGGTGTGGGCGACCGGCAAGGACGTGACCAACGTCAACGTCGGCGACGAGGTCGTCGTGCACTGCGGGATGTGGGAGCCGGACGATCCGTGGGTCGTCGCCGGCAAGGATCCGATGTTCGCGCCGACGCAGAAGATCTGGGGCTACGAATCGAACTGGGGGAGCTTCGCGCAGTACACGAAGGTGCAGGACCACCAGTGCCTGCCCAAGCCGCCGCACCTGACGTGGGAGCAGGCCGCCGCGTACATGCTGGTCGGTGCGACCGCGTATCGCATGCTGCACGGCTGGCCGCCGAACGTGGTCGGCCCCGGCGATCCGATCCTCGTGTGGGGCGGCGCCGGCGGCCTGGGCTCGATGGCGATCCAGATCGCGCGCGCGGCCGGCGCGCGGCCGGTCGCGGTCGTCTCGGGTGACAGCAAGAACGAGTTCTGCAAGAAGCTCGGCGCGGTCGGCGTGATCGATCGCCGCAAGTTCGACCACTGGGGCAAGCTCCCGCGCTGGAGCGACGACATCGACTACAACCTGTGGCTCAAGGGCGCGCGTGCGTTCGGCGCCGCGTTCTGGGAAGCGCTCGGCGAGCGCAAGAACCCGACGATCGTCTTCGAGCACCCGGGCGAGACCACGCTGCCGACGTCGTGCTTCGTGTGCGAGACCGGCGGCATGATCGTGATCTGCGCCGGCACGACCGGCTACAACGCCACGCTCGACCTCCGCTACCACTGGATGCGCCAGAAGCGGCTCCAGGGCAGCCACTTCGCGAACGACGACCAGGCGCGCGGCATCAACGACCTCGTGATCGCGGGCCAGGTCGATCCGTGCCTGTCGCGCGTGTTCCCGTTCGCCGAGACCGGGGCGTGCCACCAGCTGATGCGCGACAACCTGCACCCGTCCGGGAACATGGCGATCCTCGTCAATGCACCGCGGCCCGGGTTGCGCACGCTGGCCGAGGTGCGAGCGCGGTAAGATCCGCGGCGTGTCGGGCCGGGCCGCCTGGTTCGTGATCGCGCTCGCCGCGTGCGGTCACGTCGATTTCGACGATCAGAACGCGCCGGGCTCGGTCGCGTTCGATGCGTGGAGCAGCACGGCGTCGACCGAGGTAGACGGGCTGGGCTGGACGCACACCGTACAGGCAGGCGACGTCGAGCTCGTCGTGTTCGTCGCGACACGCTCGGATACGGTCGGGGCGCCCGCGGTGTCGTCGATCACGTATGGCGCCGCTTCGCTCGGGAAGCTCGGCGCGGCGTGCCCGAACTGCACGTCGTCTGGCCTCAACAACTACGAGCTGTGGGCGCTCGCGCGACCAGCGCCGGGGACCGCCGCGATCGCGGTAACGCTGGCGAGCCAGGCGCAGGGCGCGTCGGGGCTGGCGGGAGCGTACGCGAGCGACGCGCCGGTCGCGCCCGATCCGATCGCGAGCAACTCGGGCGATTCCACGCTGCCGAACCTGTCGTGGACGCCGCCGGCCGGAGCACGCTTCGCGATCGCCGGCGCGATGAACCAAGCCGGTTACGTGATGGCGCTCGTGCCGGGCTCGGATCAGATCGCGCGCTCCGATACCGTGTGCGACGACACCAACTGGGAAGGCCAGGCCTTCGCCGACGAGCTCGCGGTCGGCGATGGGGCGCAGCTCAGCTTCGCGTGGGAGATCGGGAGCGGCTCGGGCGCCAACTGCAACACGGTGATGCAGAGCCATCCGTGGATCGCCATCGGCGCGACGTTCCGATAAGGTTCGCACATGCGCCCGTTCCGCATCCTCGGCGTGCAACAGATCGCGATCGGCGGCCCGAGCAAGGACGCGCTGCGCCGGCTGTGGGTCGACCTGCTCGGCCTGCCGGTCACCGGCACGTATCGCAGCGAGCGCGAGAACGTGGACGAAGACATCCTCGCGATCGCCGGCGTCGAGATCGACCTCATGCAGCCGATCGATCCCGACAAGAAGCCGCGCGTCCACGAGCCGCGGCTCAACCACGTCGGGCTGTGGGTCGACGATTTGCGCGCCGCGGCGACGTGGCTCGAGGCCCAAGGCATTCAGCTCGCACCCGGCGGGATCCGGCAGGGCGCGGCAGGTCACGACGTGTGCTTCATCCACCCCAAGTCCGCGGAAGGCGTGCTGATCGAGCTGGTCCAGGCGCCGCCCCATCTCGCCACATCTTCTTAACGGGTAGTCGGGGCGGCGATGACTAGGATCGAGTCATGCGCCGCTCCTCCGTCGTGCAGCTCACGCTCCTGCCGATGCTGGCCACTGCTGCGGTCGCGGCCGGGCAGCCCGGACCCGATCAGGATCCGCAGTCGCAGGCGCCGGGCGCGACCGATCCCGCGGCCGATGCGACGACTTCGGCCAGTCAGCAGCCCACCGGAGCGGACGGAGATGTCATCCTGGAGCCGCCCGGCATGACGCCCACGATCATCGAGCTCGACTGCGCGGACGATCCGAACTGGCGGCTGCGCGCCGACTGCGTCGACGTGGACGACGTCGTGGTCGTGCGCGGCGGGTTCGGCGGCTACTTCTGGTCGAGCCACGGATGAGATGAGGCGCTGCGCGATCGCGCAACGCCCCGACTGGCGCGCCCGCGTCGAACGCTCGGGCCTCGTGTTCCACACGGCGCAGGAAACCGGCGTGTACTGGGGTGAGGGTACGTACTACGAATTCACGTCCGCCGAGGCCGACGCGATCGAGGCGGCGACCCGCGAGCTCCACGCGCGCTGCCTCGACGCCGTGCGCCACGTGATCGAGCGCCGGCGCTACGCCGAGCTCGGCCTCGGCGAGCTCGCGCACCAGCTGTGCGAGCAGAGCTGGCGCGATCAGCCGCCGTCGCTGTACGGCCGGTTCGACTTCGCGCTCGGCGACGGCGTGCCGAAGATGCTCGAGTACAACGCCGACACGCCGACGAGCCTGCTCGAGGCCGGCGTGATCCAGTGGCAGTGGCGCGCCGAGGTGCTGCCCGACGCCGACCAGTTCACGCTCGTCCACGAGAAGCTGATCGCGACGTGGCGGCAGCTCGCGCCGCGGCTCGGCGAGCTCGTCCACTTCGCGTGCGTGGAGGATCTCGAGGACGAGATGACGATCGGCTACCTGCGCGACACCGCCGAGCAAGCGGGGCTGCGCACGTGCTCGCTCGCGATGGAGGACGTCGGCTGGAACCGCGCGCGCGGCGAGCTCGTCGATCTCGAGGGCCGCGCGATCCGCGCGCTGTTCAAGCTCTACCCGTGGGAAGGCGTGCTCGGCGATCGGCTCGCGGCCGTCGTGCCGACCGCGCCGGTCCTGTGGATCGAGCCGGCGTGGAAGATGATCCTCTCGAACAAGGCGATCCTGCCGATCCTGTGGGAGCTGTTCCCCGGCCATCCGAACCTGCTGCCGTCGTCACGCGAGCCGCTCGCCGATCCCGCCGGCGTCGTGAGGAAGCCGCTGCTCGGGCGCGAGGGCTCGAACGTGACGATCGCCGCACCCGGCGTCGATGTCGCCACCGCCGGCCCGTACAGCGAGACCGGGTACGTCTACCAGCGCTACGCCGAGCTCGGCTGCCACGACGGCATGCGCCCGGTCGTCGGCTCGTGGGTGATCGGCGGCGAGCCGGCAGGAGTCGGCATTCGCGAGACCGACGGCTACGTCACCAGCAACACCGCGCGGTTCGTGCCACACATCATCGCCTGAGCGTTCACAGCGGAGGCGTGGTGAATGTGGTAGTCGGCCGCGCCGGGCTTGTATAGAGTCGGCCCCATGAGGGGAATCGCGCTCGCTATCTGGTGCCTGGGCTCTGTCGTCGCGTGCGGTCCTGGTGCGCGCTCGAACGAAGGCTTGCCGTGCAGCGCGGGTCAGACCCAGTGCGATGGCAACGAGCTGCTCACGTGCGTCGACGGTCACTACGCGAACAACATGAAGTGCGCGAATGTCTGCGTGCCGGATCTCGGCTGCACGCTGTGCGTGCCCGGCACCGGCACCTGCAACGGCAACACGTCGACGGCCTGCAACATGGACGGCATGGGCTACTCGATGATCGATTGCGATCCGGTGCAAGGCGAGACCTGCGACGCGACCAGCGGCGTCTGCACGGGCGCGTGCGCGCCCAACGTGCTCGGCCAGAGCTACATCGGCTGCGAGTACTTCCCGACCGTCACCGGCAACATCGTCGGCAACGAGTTCGACTTCGCGGTCGCGCTCGCGAACACCGGCAACCAGAACGCGATGGTGACGATCGAGGATGGCGCGCTGACGACACCGATCATGGCGACGGTGCCGCCGAACACGCTGCTCGTGCAGAAGCTGCCGTGGCAGCAGGAGCTCAAGCTGTGCAACGACATGCCGACGCCCGAAGCTCCGTGCAGCACGCCGCTGCCGTCGGCGGTGCAGGCGACGAAGGGCGCGTATCACCTGCGCTCGACCAGCCCGATCACGGTCTATCAGTTCAACTCGCTCGAGTACGCGCTCAACAGCGACAGCGACTTCTCGTACACCAACGACGCCTCGCTGCTGCTACCGACGAACGTGTGGCGCAAGGACTACTTCGTCGCCGGCTGGGAGCAGATCGCCGGCCAGAACCCGGCGGAGATGGCGGTGACCGCGTCGCAGGACGGCACGATGGTCACGATCAACTCCAAGGCCGCGACGATCGCGTCGGGAGCCGTCCCGGCGTTCACGCCGGGTACGCCGAACAGCGTGATGCTCAACGCCGGCGACGTGCTCGAGCTCACATCCCTCACCGGCGACTTCACGGGCTCCGAGGTCACGTCGACCGCGCCGGTCGAAGTCATCGGCGGCAACTACTGCGCAGACATCCCGGAGGGCGTGTGCTGCTGCGACCACGTCGAGGAGTCGATGTTCGGCGTCGACCAGCTCGGCGAGAACTACATCGTCAACGCGCCGGCGGTGACGACGGAGCCGAGCGGCAAGATCGAGGTCATCCGCATCATCGCGACGCAGGCCAACACGACGCTCACGTACAACCCACCGCAGACCGGCGCTCCGGCCTCGATCGCGAACCCCGGCGACTTCGTCGAGATCGACGGCAACGTGGCCAGCTTCGAGATCCAGGCGAGCGCGCACGTGCTGGTCGCGCAGTACATGGAAGGAGAGGAAGCGGACGGCGCTGGAACCGGCGATCCCGCGGAGGCGCTCGCGGTGCCGGTCGAGCAGTTCCGCTCGAGCTACACGTTCCAGGCGCCGACCAACTACGAGTCGAACTACGTCGACGTCACCGCGCCGATGGGCGCGATGGTGATGCTCGACAACGGCACGCCGCTGACGTTCACCCCGATCGGCACGACCGGCTACGGTCTGTCGCGCGTGTATCCGCTCACCGCCGGCCCGAACAACGACGGCAACCACACGATCATGGGCGACATGCCGTTCGGCATCACCGTGTACGGCTACGGCCAGTACACGAGCTACTGGTATCCGGGCGGGTTGAACCTCAACACCGTCATCGACTGAGCGGCGCGCTCAGTCCTGGAACAGGTTCTCGTCCTCGGACGCCGCGGCGTGCTTGTCGCCGTGCAGCGCGTCGCCGAGGTCGCTCGTGGTCTTGCGCAGCCGCGCGCCGAGCACCTGCACGAACGCCCATAGCAGCTTCACCGCGCTGGCCGGCTCGCGCTTGATGAGCTCGTAGAAGTCCTTGCGCGAGATCACGACGAGCTGGACGTCGGTCGTCGCGGTCGCGGTCAGCGAGCGCGACGTGCGGTCGACCAGCGCCATCTCGCCGAAGTGCTGGCCCTTGCCGAGCTCGGCGACCTTCGCCTCGCCTTTGGTGAGCTTCACGGTGCCGGTCGCGACCACGTACATCGTGTCGCCGGCATCGCCCGCCGAGAAGATCGTCTTGCCCGCCTTGACCTCGGTCATGTCGGCGATCGCCGACACCTTCACGAGCTCCTTGTACGACAGGTAGCGGAACATCTGCAGGCTCTTCATCGTGTCGAGCTTGAGCGTGACGTCGGCGCCGCGCTCGGTGAGCTCGGCCGCGGTGCCGCCGACGCGCACGACCACCGCCGTGATGTTGTCGTGGCCGCCGCCCTTGTTCGCGATGTCGATCAGCCGCGCCGGCAGGTCCTTGACGTCGCCGTCCGCGAGCTGCTTCGGCAGCTCGGCATCGTCGAGGTAGACGTAGAGACCATCGGATGACAGCAGGAAGCGGTCGCCGGGCAGGATGTCGAAGTCGAAGGTGTCGACCTCGACCGACTGGTTGACGCCGACCGCGCGCGTGACCGCGTTCTTGTACTGCTTGTACGGCGAGCTCTCGATCTGCTCGCGGTTCAATTTCCCGCGCCGCACGAGCTCGTTCATCAGCGAGTGATCCTCGGTGAGCACGTGGCACTGCTGGTGGCGCGCCAGGTAGACGCGGCTGTCGCCGACGTGGGCGATGAAGCCGCGCAGGTGCTCGCCCGTGCCGGCGACGAGCAGCACGGTCGCGGTCGTGCCCATGCCGCGCTTGTCGGGCTCGGCCTGGGCGCGCGCGAACACCGCGGCGCACGCCGCCTGCACCGCATGCTCGAGCACCTGCAGGATCTCGTACGGCTGCACGGCGGGGTGGTCGACGCGATAGCGATCGATCAGCTCGCGGTTCTTGTTCACGGCATCGCGGATCTCGTGGACCGCGATCGACGACGCGATCTCGCCGGCCGCGTGGCCGCCCATGCCGTCGGCGACCATGAACAGGCGCAGCTTCTTGTCGATGAGGAAGTTGTCCTCGTTGTGATCTCGCTGGCGTCCCACGTCGGTGGCGGCCGCGAACGAGAGCTCCATCACCATTCGGATATCACAACCCGCGCCGCCACGACGGCGTGTAGTCGCCGAGGTGCAGGCAGCCGTGGTCGACGTCGCACGACCCCGGCGCCAGCTCGGCTGCCACGAGGTTTTGCAGGGTGTCGGTGCTGTTGATCGCCCCGTAGATGCGCCCGCCGACGATGGTCGCCGGGGTCGTACGCACGCCCGAGCGCCGGGCCGCCTCGATCCACGCGACGGTCGTGCCCGCGGTCCGCGCGCGGCACGCCTCGAACGCGCGGCGCGGTACGCGCAGCCGGTCGGCGAGGTCGTGGACGAGCCGGTCGCCGACGCCGGTCTCGCGGCGGTGGTTGTCCTCGCCGAGCGCGACGAGCCAGCGCCAGCCCGGCGATGCCGGGCGATCGAAGTCGATGTCGTTGGCGGCGCCGACGCGCTCGGCGCACAGCGCGGCATCGCCGAGCAGCGCGAGGTC